>BNJT01000448.1_pt1 | contig 274061 bp, 449 predicted proteins | sample 8540491 | NCBI WGS metagenome assembly BNJT01 (sample SAMD00202455, study PRJDB9452) | human saliva metagenome | host: Homo sapiens | reverse complement strand
GTAAAGTAAGATTTAATGTTGACAACTTTATAGAACAAATAGATTTTTGACTATCTGGAAAATACAAATAATAGAAGAATAATAAAATGGAGAGTGTATTATGGCAGAACCTATTTTAGACTATGACAGTTTTTGAAGGTGCAAAAGTGCCCTGCTGGAGCTTGACACATTGAGTACAGAAGAGGAAAGACTCAGAGCTGAAGGCGACAGAGTAACCAAAGCTATAGAAGCTGAAAAAGAAAGCCACGGAAGGGCAGAATAGCCGAGACCACATCTAAAAGATTAAAAGAGATAACATCCACATATGATGCCGAGATTAAAAAGGCTGAAGATATCGAAAAATCTTTGGAGGCAAAAGAAGGGTAAGGCAAAGAGTAAAAAGGTAAGTGAAAGAATTGCCGACGAAACTAAAGATTTGCACGATCATATAGCAAATACAAAATCTGAAATAAAAAGCGAGATAAAAAGAAAAAAATTGCCGGGATTTTGCGGAGGAAGATTATATCACACTTTTATTTCCACACAAATTTTGATTTTGTAAAGATAGTTTTTAGCTGTACTTGTAATATTCCTTGCAATACCTATGGTAATTTATAAGCTGATACCGAATCACAGAACTATATATTTACCTTTTTATTTGCTTTGCGGTTATTATTTTTGATAGGCGGATTGTATGTATTGATAGGAAATCTTACAAAAGCAAGACATAGAGACAACCTGCTTAAGATAAAGAGCTATAGAGATACTATTGACAATGATTTTAAGAGAATCAAACTGATAACAAAAGAGATAAATAACGACTCATCAGAGGAAAAGTATGATTTGGGAGCTTTTGATGCCGAGATAGAAGAAGCAAAGATTAATGTGCAGAGTAAAGGATAAGAAAACTGCGACTTTTAAGCGAATTTGAAAACAGTACAAAGAAAAATTATTGCAGATGAGATAACGGATAATTCAAGAGAAAACTTGAGATTCTGAACAATGAGCTGGAGGTGACAAAAGCAAAGCCTCAGCAGTATAGCTTCAAGAAGATCGGAGATAAACTTAGATATATCCGATAAGTATGAATCATATCTTGGAAGAGACTTTTTACAGCCGTCAAAGATAGAGGCTTTACAAAAGCTTATAAGTGACAAAGAAGCCGCTAATTTAAGTGAGGCTATAGATCTGTACCAAAAAAGACAAAACGGATAAGAGATGATAGAAGATAAGGAAATAAAGAAGCGGGAGCTTAAAGACAGAATAATAGTAACCGCCGATCTTGATGAGAAAAATGCTCAAGATCCAGAAGAAGACAAAATGTCAACTTTTTGTAGAAAGGGGAGGTTTATCCTCCTCCTGCTTGCTTTAATAACTGCTCTCACAGTTGTATTTACATTAATAAAGCGGTATAAGAGTTATGATAAATTTAAACTGAAATGGATTCATGAGCTCAGTGAGGGCAGTCTTGTAGGTTAGTGAAAAGCTTGGTAACGGTTTTTAAAGTACTCAAAAGACGGTGCATTGTATTTTAAAGCCCAGCGGAAAAAGAAGTGTGGATAGAAAGCTATGAGATGTCAAATCCAAAGACCGATAATAACGGTAAATATGTGATAATATTTGATGTCGGAGGAAATGATCTTGAAAGCTATACAAAAAGACGGCAGGAGTGGCGGCTATAGGTACTGATTTACCGATACTTAAGGCTGTTGTATCAAAAAACCGGTATAATTACAATATTGACAGAAGATTCAAATTCCACATATATATTTTTCTACAATAAAGAGGGCGAACAGCTTAACATAAGTATAAAGTCAAAGCTTGCCGGAGACGGCTTTCCTACAGATATAGCATTGTCACCTGACGGAACCGCACTTATGGCAACATTCCAGTACTTAAAGGGCAGTTCAATGATGGGAAGAGTCGTTTTTATGATTTCTCGGAGATCGGACAAAATATGCCGAATAGAGTTGTAGGCGGTTTTGATGAAGAGTTTGTTTTCTTCAATGGTGGCAAGAGTAAGGTATTTTGATAAAATAAATTCGGTAGCAATTGCATCTGACGGACTTTATTTCTTCTCGTCAAAGAATGTTGCTTCTCCGAAGCTTATTAAGACAATAAAGGCCGAAGAAGATATTGAAGCTGTGGACTTTGAGGGAAAATAAACTTTGTGTAGTATATAAAAACACATCGGAAAATTTAATCACACATTATATATATACTCGAAAAACCGGCGATGTTATTTTGAAAAAGAGTTTTTGGGAGATTTTTCAAATCTTGATATGCAAAAAGGATATATTTATTTGACAAAAGGATGATAAAGGCGATAATAATGAACACGGCAGTGTAATAAAATATAGCGGCAGCCTTGATTCAAATATACATAAGATTGTAAAAAGAGGTTTGTTATCAGGATTTACAATACTTGGAGATAATGACTTTAGAGGAATAGTACTTAAGTAATATAAAGGAGAAAATATGGAACAGGTATGCGTAGGAGTTGACATCGGAGGAACAAGTGTAAAGCTGGGTATATTCACACTTAACGGAGATCTTTTTAAAAAGTGGGAAATACCTACGGAGCCTAAAAACGATCCTAAGGCACTTATAGAAAAATAGGAAAAGTCTATAAAAGAAACATTGAAAGAGGCAAGACTTACTCTTACAGATTGTGTAGGTGTAGGAATGGGGTTCCGGGACCTCGTAATGCCGAACGGATTTATAGAAGTAGTGGTAAAATATAGGATGGAGAAGTTTTTCCTGCCAGAATACTGTCAGACTTACTTGCAGGTATGCCTGTGGCACTGGCAATGATGCAAATGTGGCAGCACTTGGAGAAGCGTGGATGGGAGGCGCAAAGCATCAGCAGGATTCCATAATGGTAACCCTTGGAACCGGAGTAGGCGGAGGGATTATAATAGACAGGAGAAAATCGTTCCGGGAAAGCACGGTCTTGGTGGAGAGATAGGGCATATGCATGTCAGAGAGTCAGAGACTGAAAAATGCAATTGCGGTGGAAAAGGTTGTCTTGAACAGATATCAAGCGCTACAGGAATAGTAAGAGAGGCAAAAAGACTTCTTGAAACAAAAGAGTTGCATCAAGACTTGCTTTGCTGGAGGATATAACAGCAAAAGACGTACTTGATGTCGGCCAAGGCAGGTGATGCTATAGCGCTTGAAGTTGTGGATACAGTTTCAAAAATATCTGGAATAGCACTTTCACACTTGGCAATGACTGTAGATCCGGAAGTATTTGTTATAGGTGGCGGAGTATCAAAAAGCCGGAGATTTCCTTATAGATAAAATAAGAGAAAAATTTGAATATTATACACCTATAACAAAAGAATAAGGCGGATATAGTTCTTGCAAAGCTTGGAAACGATGCCGGAATATACGGTGCGAGCAAAGTTGGTATTAGGATAAAAAGAATATAAAATCATTTCTTAAAAATACTTTCATATTAAAAAAACTTGTTTTTATAAGGTTCAAGTGATATAGTGTCAGATATCAAAAATGATGTTTTAAATAGCATAAAGTCATTTGACTTAGGAGGAATTAAATATGAAGAAAAAGATTTTTGATAACAGTTTTAGGATTGACAATGGGAAGTGCGTTATTATTCAGCGCATGCGGTTCAAAGAAACTGCACAAACAACACAGTCAGTGCAGAGACTACTACAAAGGCTGAGGAAAGCACCACTGCAGAGACAACAACAGCCGCAAGTGTAAAAGTAGATATAAATTATGATATAGCAAATCACCTTGATGAGTCATTTGATGATGTCGGAAGTGCATTCGGAACAATGCATCCGATGAGAAGGCCGAAGCCGGTGAGAGAATTGTAAAGTATGCAGATCCTGAGAGAGTTTTACATTACTATGATGACAAGTCGGGCGGATATGTACTTGAGCTGTAAGTGCAAAGGCAGGTGACCTTTTAAGCTTTACTGCAGACAGCGTTAAAGCTTTGATGATATTTTGGAACAGATGGAAGGCGAGAAAGCCACAGGGCTTGAGTCAAATGATGCATACCTTACAGTAGGTGTGAAGGGAGACAGCAATATCGTATTCCAGTCTGAAGGATATTACTTCATAATATCTGTAGGCAAGGACAATGTAGTTTCAAAGGACAGCGCCGTAGCAATAGTAACAGAGGACAGAGCGGGAGTTGATACTGCAGGTGAGACAACAAAGGCACCTTCAGAAATCAAGACACCTGGAAACAACAGCGGCAAAGAAATAATTTATTTTCAAGAAAAATATAAATAGCAAAACAAAAAGTTGAAGGAATATTACAAGATATGTCAGAAAAGTATCGTATATTCTTTCGGCTTTTTAGTTACAAAAAGTAATAAAGCAAAAAACTCAAAAAAATACAATGAGTATAAATGAATTTTTATCATTGATAAATAATAAAAATATGATAAAATATTAATAAATATATATAATATAACTACTAATCTATGACTGCTTGGTTCAAACTCATATATAAAAATAATAAAAACTTCCTTTCATCATATTGACTTATTTGACAAAGACACCATTCAATAATATTATATTGTTATATTATACCAATTAAAAATAGTATAATTAACGCTTAAGTAGTAGGGACTTGTTTTTATTACAAACAAAATCGCATATAATACGACATAAGACGAGAAATTGATACGAGTTTTTACATATTAAATACGATATAAATTTCTTTAATGATAATAAGAGACTTACGAAAATATAATGGGCAAATATTTTTGTGGGTTATTTTGTTTGCATTGAAGAAAATATATATAAATATTCTGACTGGATATAATAGAGTGACTGATTTAATGAAAATACATTAAGCTAGTGATATGGGGAGTATGCATGTTGAACACAGTATAGGACCTTATATTCCGGCAGACAAACAATCAAGGAGGTAGTTTGATGAACAAAAAGAGCATAGTAAAGTCAAGCTAGGCTTGCTGGCGGTTTCCGCTCTGTTCCTTTGGGCAAACCCTTCTACTGCACATGCAGAAGGATGGGATAACTCGAAGCGGTGAGTGGAGATATCTGGACAATGCCAATAACGCAGTGTCTGAGGCTTGGAGAAAGTCAGGGTGACGCATGGTATTATCTGGGTGATGACGGCAACATGGTAAAAAGATTCAATTGTTACCGTAGGTGACGGCATTATTATTTGAATGCTGACGGTGTAATGGCGGCTAATCGTTGGGTTCTTTGCAAAAGATATCGACGATAATGATGCATGAGTATTACTTCGGTGCCGACGGAAAAAGCGTACAAGGGCAAAAGACGGAAGAGTATACACTCGTGAAATTAACGGAAAGAGATATCTTTTTGATGAAGAAGGAGTAATGCTTACAGGGATTCTTCGATGCAGAGGGCAATGCGGTAGAAGATGACAATCCGTTTAAGAGTGCGAAATACTACTTCGGTGATGACGGAGCAATGTATGCGGATCAGTGGTTGCTTTATTCACAGGTAGGAGAGAATCCGGGGGTATTCAGAGCTTGGACAGAGAAACTACAGTGAGTATGATGAGATGTGGCTGTACTTCGGGGCTAACGGAAGAAAGTACAGCAAGCAGTACAGATCAGTCAAAAGCAGAGAGAGATAAACGGTAAAGGCATACCTGTTTGATGAGAACGGTGTAATGATACCTCAGCTTTCCGTAACCAACGCAAACATAAGAGCTACAGCAAGTAACGCTAAAGTAAAATACGGTTCACTTGATGTTGACGGTGAGCTTAAAGACGATTACTGGACATTTACAGTACCTAATGAAGTAATGAGTCAGCATGATTATGATACAGAAGAGCACAGCTGGTTCAGAACAAAAGAAAGACGGTAGTGTAATTAAAGATAAAATAGCTACAGTACTTGGAAGAAGATATGCTTTCGATGAGATCGGACGTATGCAGACAGGTTTTGTAATTATGTTGGAAGATGATACATTCGGTATCAAATATGATGTAGATGAGTGGACAAAGGAAGACTTCATACAGACGCTCTCAACTCACCTATAGTCGCAATCGACAGAGGAAGCTTTTATATCTGTTCGGTACAGATGAGCTTTAATGACGGTTCAATGATTACCGGTGAGGTTACAGTATCTCTTAGAGATACAAACGTTGTATTCGGTTTCAAAAGACAACGGTAAGGCTATCGGAGCAAGATGCACACTTGCAAAGAACGACGGTAAGTTCTACTTCAACGGATTAAGACTGGATGCTGATGCAAGCCTTAAGTACGAGTATTCTTAAGGATACAAGAACAGGTCACGGCGAGTATGTAGTCGTGGACTCAAACGGTAAAAGTAGTCAAAGGCACAAAAGATTCTTAAGGACGGAGGAGGGCAACTGGATAGTAGTTTCAAAACTCAAAGTTCGTAGCAAAGAGTAAGTGATAGTGACAGACCGAGAAAGAAGAACGGAAGATTCTATCACTACGATTCAAGTGCTGACAGACATGACAGATGGGGAGCGAAATCACATATGCCACAGACGGATTGAACAACTTGGACAGTGATTTTTGTTCTCTTTGACAGATAGTTAGAGGAGAGGTATGAAGAAAAATAATTTAATAAAGCTGATTAAACAGTCAACTGCTGGACTGTTGACAGGCTGCAATGGTGCTGACAGGGGCATACTTGGTAATATGACAGCGATGGCAGCGACAGTGTTACAGCTGAATACTGCATTGAATCCGACCGGGTCAAACAGCCTTGTGAACAATGTTGGTGGTTGGGTCTACGGATCATCAAATACTACTGCATTTTGTATATGGTAATTCAAACAATCATGCTGGCACAAATGCATATGATAATGGTGGTACAGATACATACACATTCAATGTCGGAGCAATTTTTAAAGGATTCAGATAGGGAAAAATACTTCAAGAGGGTATTATGGATCAGATGCATCAACAGGCGGTCCAAAGTACTGAACCATCAATAAAGTCAGCTTTTAGTAATAACTGGTGGCACGGTTACTATGCGTTCGGTACACCATGGCGACTGAGAAGCAATATGGGTGCGGTAAATAATGCTACAAATCCTGTAGACCCTACCAACAGTTGGTCGGGAAATGAACCTACAAGTGCAAGCTTTACAGATGTAAGGCATCCGCTACATACCAGAGCAGGTCATTATGATGGTGAAGTTCAAGAAATTACAGACGGTGCCAAAAGGTAGAACTTGAGGCAGGGAAGTAAAAGCCTACAAAGACGACGGTATTGTTGTAGAGTATACTGCATATAACCCTACAACAAGTACTATAGATTTCATGGTAGGAAATGAAAGCGATACTATGATAGGTGGACAGGATGCTGTACCTATATTTGTAACACAAAATGGCCTTCACTTTCAAAACTCTAACGGAGATGGTGACTATGATAGTGACGGTTTCGGTACAGTGTTGATCTAAAGCCTACAGGTATAACCAATAGAGGTTCAGGAGATCCTTCTGAGACCAGATTTTGGGCAGGACACTGGCAATATACGGCAGGTGTTGCACATGATGACTGGGTTTTCTCACAGTCAAAGTATGGATACATAAATCCGGGAGACTCAGCACTGGCTTCAGTGCTTATTTTAACTTGCAACCGGAGAGACTAAGACTGCGAGGTTTTGAGCTTTCTATGCTTCCGGCAGTTATCTATGTAGATCCAAGTGCCACATCAAGCGGTAACGGATTTATAGGAACTCCTGTTAAGACTATTTCAGATGCTATGACCAGAATAAGTCAGCTCAGTTACACATCTAAGGCATATATCTATGTACAGGGAGATATTAACTTAGATGAGTACAGTTACTGTACCTACAGGTAAACAGGTAACTATTACTACAGCGGATTTTTGACGGAGCGCCTTCAGGTGTTAACTACAATACTGTAGGTTATGTTGCATCTAGAACCGACACCTTCAACCGGAAAGAAGAAGATTACTCAGTAATCCTACAAAAATCGGACCACTCTCCAAATACCGGTGCAATGTTTAAAGTGACAGATCCGGGTTCGGGTTTGGCATTCCAAAACATTACTGTAGACAGTAATGGAGCAAATGTTACAGCTGAAGCACCCATAGTAGATGCTACGGCAGGAACGGTAAAAATGTTAAGTGACGCTACACTTACAAATAATAAAGTGAGCGGAGATGGAGCTCTGCTATAAAAGGTTGGTGGAAGTGCTGTGTTATCACTTGACGGAGATAATTCAAACATTACAAAGAACTTCTCTACAGGAAGCGGAAGTGCTGTAATGATAGATTCAAGTGCCGATCATCCTGTAACTTTAAACAGAGGGCAGAGTATAACAGGGTAATACAAGCGGTGGAGCGGCTACAGCTACAGCTCAAGTGCCAAGAATCCTGCAACAGGTAAACTTCCAGGGAACTGTAAAAACGGAAACTTAAAGGTTGGTGCTAAGCCTCTATGGGTAAGAGCGGTGACAGGTATACCGGAAAAGTGGGTGTAAACTTAGACAGTGCAAATCTGCCACAGACAAGTGAACAGGCTACATATATTGTGAGATTATGAAGATAGAACTTCAGGTGGTGCATTGCCATATTCAACATCAAACTTTGATCCTGACGGAGACGGACAGCATATAGTAAATGCGACTACGGCGGATCCTGCAACCCCTGTTGGAGGTACAACAGGAAATCAGATAGCAGGTGCTTTGTATTTAAAAACAGATATGTATGATCTCAGCGTGACATATCAGTTTGCCTGATGGCGACTCTGCAAAGCTTTTGCAAGTATGTCGCGGCCGGGTGGAGGAACAAATCATGTTAATACAAACCCATACCTGATTTCACTGTCGGCAGGAAAAGCGATTGATCTTGCAATGCCTACAATAGCAGGTTATGCATATGGCGTAGACGGAACACTTCCTGCAGGTATAACTAATACAAACGGCTCTATAACAGGTACAATGCCTACAGCAAATACAGATATTGTTATAAAGCTTGCAAAAGAGGAAGTAAGATATAAGTTTGATTCAAACGGTGGAAACACTATAACTGATAAGACCGAACCGGTACAGTCCGGAGCATCTATATATACAGCGGCAGACTTACCTACTCCTGTAAAGCTTGGATTTGTATTTGCCGGATGGGAAAAGTATAATGATGCTGATAACAGCGGTACATATACAACAGGTGATACCGATGCCGGAGCATTTACATCATTCCCAAGTCCCTCAAGTATAGGTACAGTTCTACTTTATGCTAAGTGGACACCTGATGCTACACAGTATCCGGTAACAAGAAGTCATAAAAATATGAACGCTACTTTGCCTTTTGGACTTCGGTTCAGATATAACCAATCATTCAGTTACATCAAACGTATCTAAAAACTCCGGTAGTAATTCCGGGATATGAGTACAATAATGTAACCGTAAATCCTGCAAGTATAGGAACAACCACAGGAAATACCGTAAATACAACAAACGGTAATGTTACTATAGGAAGAATGCCTCCAAGAGGAATAGGCGTAAACTATAAATACAAAGTAGATCCGAGTGTAACTCAGCCGTTTACAATCAAACATGTAGATGCTTGAGGAAATAACTTGGTACCTCCGGTAGATTCAGCAAGAAGAGCGGAACTACCGATAACTTCAACACCTGATACAACAATTACAGGATATACATACAGTACATTCAGTATTACACAGGGTGGAACTTCAAACTTGGTACCGGCTACAGCTACAACACTTGGTCAGTATATAATGAGGCCTTGATCAGCCGGGAATGATAACTGCGAATAATACTGCAACAGGTGCGTTTAGAGGATTTATGCCGAACCGAGGCTGCAACAATCGAATATAAGTATACAGCCGATGCGGGTATGAACATGCAAGAAGATATATTGACAGATTAAATAACAGGAATCATTGCAAGTCAGGTAGATGCAATGAATCAGGAGATACTGTAAATGCGTCAATACCTGCATTAGGGAACTGTAGAAGGCGACAGACTTTACGGATATGCATGGGATGCATCATCAAGTGTTGATTTAAATCCTGCATCATCACTTATAGTAGCGGCAAACGGTACTTTAACAGGTACAATGCCACTTAGCGGAAACGGTATAAGAGCCGACTATAAGTTAAGCAGAGATCTCGCAAGTGGAGAGATATCAACTGTAGTAGCCAATACACCTAATAACAGCGGTAGCATAGATGCATTACCGGCAGGGAGCACCGACAAGCTTCTTGGCAAATGACGGAAGCACTGCAGGAAATACATATGCATATACATTTGATAAGTTAAAGAACGAGGGATATGTTCCAAGCGTTACACAAACAGATACTATAAGTTTGACGGATGGTATCTTGACGTCATGACAACACAGCAGGTAAACGGAACAGATAAATTCCCTACAGTTTCACCTAATCGCATGCTTACACTTTATGCTAAGTTTGTAGAAGACCCAAGTCAGTGGTTTGATATCAACTTCGCGACGGGAAAGCAACGGTTCAATATCAGCTCCTGCAACACTTCATGTACCATATGATTACACATGGAGCCAGGTAGTAGCATTACCGTCAGCATTATTGCCGACAGCACGAGTTACCTACAGCTACACCTGTAGCAAACTACTTGTTTAAAGGCTGGAAGGATCCAAACGGTGCCTTCATGCGGGGAACAAGCACACTTACAAATCATGCAACATATACAGCATTCTTCAGCCAGGATCCAAATGTATTCGGTACTATCGGATCTATCACACCTACAGGCCGTATAGGAAATGACGGAAGCGGTGAGATAGTAATAGACAGTACAACACCGGGTAATGTATATGTAATAAGTGATCCTAACGGAAATATCGTAGCAGTGGTACCGGGAGATTCAACAGGAAACAGAACTGTAGTTCCAAACCTTATACCGGGAGCACACTACAATGTACAGGAAGGAAGCCCTGATACACAGGCAACTGTAGGTCAGCCGATTTCTTCTATAACAGGTACATCGGTATCAACACCACAGGATGTATATGTTCCGACAGTAGATATACTACAACATAGGATATGATCCTGAAAATGACGGTATGGCACAGATTATTATCAATCCGGCAGATCCTGACGCAGATTATGCGCTCATAGATGAGAACGGAAATGTAGTGCAGTATCCGGGAAGTGACAACGGATGGATGACTCCTGTAGGAAACAATCCTTCAACAGTTACTTTCAACAACTTAAATCCAAATGAGACCTACACAGTAGTGGCAAGAAAGAAGGAGCGATAGCTCAATTCCTAATCCGCTTACAAAGTTACCTGACGGAAATCAGATAATAGCAAATCCGGGAGATATGGCGGACGCACCTAAGTATGTAGTAGAAACAAAGGGCGGAAACATAGTAACGGTAGGAACAACAAGTGTAGGAAATGACACATACGATCAGGCAAAAGCAGGAGAAGAGTGGTAATCCATGCAGATCCTGTAGATGCAAACGGCAAGAACTTCCTTTACTGGCAGGTACTTGCAGGAAGAGCGGTAGAGTCAGCGGAAATATAACACAGGCTGACTACTCATTCACTCTTTCAAATTCAAATATTGTACTTAAGGCTGTATACGAACCTACCAAGGTAGCGGGAGATGATGCGGATCTTACAGAGACAATAAGAGGTGGTAGTGTAGGAGAGTTTGGACTAACACCGGGTCAGATACCCGGACTTGCACATGATCTTACAACACCACTTGACAGATCACTTATCGGAGTGAACGGTGCAACAGTAGAATACAAGGTAGTATTTAACAAAAGAGATGCAAAACCGAATGAGAAAACAGCTGTAAAGCCTGTTTCTATATCGGGAGTTGATCATCCGGATGCACATACAACAGCATACGGACTTGATATCCAGCTTGAAAGATATGTAAACGGAAGACTTGTAAATAACGGAATACTTGCAACAGCATCAAATGCAACAGTAGATGTTATATCGCAGCTTCCTGCAGAAGATGTAGATCAGCTTGATTACCAGTTATTTGATGTGACACCTGACAGCTTAGGTAATATCAATCCTGTAGATATAACAATTACAACAGATGTAGCAAACAATGCGGGACTTCTTAAGTTCACAGGTAACTTGACGATTCATATGTACTTGTTTATTCAAAAGACATTTAAGGTAACATTTGTAGATAATAAGCCTGTACTTGGATCATTTTACACTTAAATGATACAAGCAGAAACTTCTATAAGAAGTTTAAGGTAAGAAGAAAAGAGAATGTAGAGGATGCTTACTACTCAAGTGATTATGCGGTAGTTACGGCATATGCACAAAATGATGTAGCAAACGGACTTGTAACACCGTTTGAGGATATCTATGGTGTACAGTATGACTATGTTAACTGGTCAAAAGAAGGAAGATAAGCTTTCAGTATATGACACAACAAGTCCTGTAACAAAAGAGAACAATTGTTTTATGCATACTATTCAGACAACAGAAAAGAAGTTGCAAAGGCAAGAGTAGATCTTGGTGATACTATAGAAGAAGCGAAGATCCTCACAGGAGACCCATACCTTAAGGTAGCAGAGGTAGCTGAAATAAATGAGGCTATAGCACATGCACTTGAGACACTTAGACAGGCAAGAGATCTTGTATCTCCTGACGGAACTACATATCTCAGACAGGCAAACTATGCAGAGCTTCAGCAGGCAATAGATGCACTTAGAAGACTTATTGACAAGTATTCAAAGATAGCAGCCGACAGAGCCGGAGACAGAAACAGAAGAACCGGCGGTGCCAGCGGTGGCGGTAACTCTTCATCAGGTAGAGGAAGTAGACTTTTGACACCGGGAGAGAAGTCACAACAAAATACAGCTATCAATGAAAACAGTAATGTAAGAGCATTCGTACTTGGTGTAGACGGTGCTTGGGAGACAAACCCTGTAACAGGCGGATGGTCATTCGTACTTAACGGTGGAACACCACTTAACGATATGTGGGGAATGATTACATTCAACGACAATACAGGTAAGAAGGTATCACGTTGGTATTAGCTTTGACGGACGCTCAACAATGGCAACAGGTTGGGTATATGACTCAAAGAACGGCAACTGGTATTATATGAACACAACACCGGGACCTGAGCTTGGCCAGATGGTATTAGGTTGGGTAAAAGGATGAAAAAGACAAATAAGTGGTATTACATGAATGATAATACAGGTATCCTTAAGACAGGATGGCATAAAAGATCCGCAGGACGGAAGATGGTACTATCTGAATTCAAACGGTGAAATGCTTGTCGGATGGCAAAAGATTGACGGAAAGTGGTATTACTTTAATACCAATACTCCGCAAAATACTTATACATGGGATGCCAATGCTTTCAAGTGGAGCTACTTAAACAATAGTGTAAGACCATTTGGATCTATGTATGCGGGAGAGAAGACTCCTGACGGATATAATGTAGATACAAACGGTGCTTGGTACTAAGTGACGTAGGAGAAAAAATGAAAAGAAAGACAATAAAAGCAAAAATAGCTGCCGTATTGTCTGCGGGTATGGCGATAGCCATGCTCCTTTCAGCAATCTCGGCGTATCACGACAAATGGTGATATTACTTTTGATTTTAAGACTCTTAATTCTTCAGTTAAGTGGTTAAGTAATAAAACTATAAACGGGACACCGGGGAGCCGTATAAAAGGTAGCACCGGTTTTGAACGGAATAGGTCTGGAAACAGGAACAACAGATTACTTTGTTTATATGCCTTTTTATAAGGTTGGTACAGGTTATGATTATAGCGACAGTACAAAGTTTGATGGTAAAAGTTGGAGCGATCTTGACTTAGACGGTTATAAGATTGGTGCTTGGTATAATGGACCTGGCGGTGTGTATTCACAGGAAATGCCAAGACTTGATCAGATAAATTATCCGTCAACAAGCAGTAAATACTATATGGGGATTGTTCCTGACACAAGTAAAAATATAATATTAATGTTACTCATGTGCCTGCAAACAGTACGGTTTTTGTACCGGGAATTGACGGAAATACAAAGGGTAGCAAAAGCGGTAGTAATGCTATAAATGCGTTAACCTATTTTCAGACCGATCCTATAACAGAGATAGGTGGATTTAAAGCTGTTAATACAGGATTAAATGATACAGTTACTATTGTAAATCCGGGAGCAGACAAGGACTCTTTGCGGATACCAACTTTTCATATAGTAACGGTACTGTATCGAAAATGCTATAAATAGAGATGTAAATATTGAGTACAAGTATGATATTGATACAAGTAAAGAGTTTACACTCAGTATTGAGGATAATATATATCAGGTTGATCCGAATACAAAATATTGCGTCACTGGTTAGAAGCCAGGTAAGAAAGACTGTACATAAAGCCTACAGGTTTTGATATCGGAACTCTCGGACTTGGTACGGATCCTACTATAACTGCAAGCGGTATGTATATGCTTGTAGGCTCTACAGTAGGAACTACAGCGGCGCTTTACAGTTAAAACTTAGTGCTACCGACGATCCGAAAGAAAAAGCTGAGATAAAAGTATGTAAAAGGATGCATCAGTACTTTGCACAGGCAGGAAAAACTATTCTGATCTGAATAAGTATTTGATTCATAATACAAAGGATGCAAGTAAAGGGATTGCCTGGTGGTCAGACCCCTACAGGAGTTGATCCAAAATGAGATTAAGTTGGATGCATCCAATAACATCATCGGACATATGCCGAACCAGGGTGTTAACTGTTACATATAACTAATGTTCTAAATCCTAACTTCAGAACACATATAAATGTAATATACCAGGATGCTGATGGAAACAATATAACAGATAAGGTTATAGATAAGATAGGTACTATAACTGCCGACCCTACTACAATTGCAAAATCCGACAGCTGCAGACTTTTAAATAGCATATATAGTGCACAGCTTAGTGCAACAGAAAAAGCAACTTGTAGCATATGTTAATAATTCATCACAGCCGGAGTAGATATACCTGCTCAAAAGCTTGATTTATATCAACCGAATCCTACTATAGATGCGGTAAATCTTCCAAGCTGGATAAATTCATATACACCTTCATCAGTTTCTTCACTTAACGGAGCTGGGCACTTGGTACAAAATGAGAAATTCCATGTAGGAGTAAGTACAGCATCAGGAGCTCCGTCAACAAGTGAGACAATTATTGTAACATAGAATAAATCCTTCTGCAGTTGTAGGAGTACAGGCTGAAACAAATATAGGTGGAAAGCTTATGGTAGGTAGTGCAGAGTATGATCCTGCAAATATAAAACCATGCTATTACACGTGCCAGAGAGAATATAGACAATACAGCTAATACTTACGAGTTAACTCTTAAGGAAAGCTACTTGCCGACACCTAAGCCAAACCCGGGATATGAGTTTGATCATTGGCAGTATGATAAGGATGGAAACGGATTTGTAGATGCACCTGCAACTTCACCGTTTGACTTTTACAGTTACAGGTATACCTTCAAGTGTTTCAAACATTACATTGAAGGCAATATTTAAAGAGAATCCGCATACAATGAATACATATCATTTCCAGACATCCGATCCAAATATAGGTATTGTAAATGGATTTTTAGCGAAGTTGCCAAAGGTAGATGGAAGCGGAAACCCTGCTACATTGACATTTGCAGATTTAGCGGATTATGTAGATGTATCTACAGGTGGAATAACAGTTGCTGCAGGTTATACTGTTGTATGGAAAAACGGAAATGATGTTGTAACATCTGCTACCGATATAACAAGTATGAACGGTGCAACATTTACAGCTTATGCAGTACCAAACACACCGGTTACTACTTTATAATCCGATACCTACACCAAGTCTTAATCCGACTACAGGTGAGCCTGTTATAGCAATAGATCCTTCAAGTTCTATGAATCCTTCAGGAGCGGCGGTAATTGATGCAAGACTTAACTATGTAGTAACAGATAATAACGGAAATGTAGTTGCAGTAATACCCGGAAGTAATGTTTTAAATAACGGTGCAAATATTACAGGACCGTTCTTAACACCAGGGTAATACATATAATGTGTATACAGCATTGCCAAGTGCAGGAGCAACGGTAGGAATGCCGATACCTACTACAGGAGTAAGTACAACACCTTCACCGGCAACTATTCCAGTAGCACTAACACCACAGGTTACTGAGGATAGTACAAATCCGGGAAGAGCAAGCATTACAGTAACACCTACAGCGCCTAATACAGAGTATGCACTTGTAGATGATAACGGAAATGAAGTTTATCCGTTTACAACTCCGACAAATGATTCACATGGAATCGGAACAGTAACATTTGGTAACTTGAATCCGGGAACTACATATCATGTAGTACCAAGACAAGTTGGAAGTAGCGATACACCTGCACAAAGACAGGTCTGAGCAGACCTTCCTGTAAATACAAATAATCTCGGATTAACAGTAAATACATTTTGATGTGACAGTGATTGCAAACAACGCTCCGCTTCCTGTAAACTTTAAGATAAACGGACATGCGGAGACAGATATCAACAAGTTGAGAAATCTTGCGCCTGGAACAGCGGTAGAAGTTTTAGCACAGCCACTTGATAATGCATCAAATACATTCAGCAAATGGAAAGCGGTAAGCGGTATAACAATAAGTCAGGCTGATGAAACCAATTCAAGACTTGTATTCACAATGCCTAACGGACCTGTAAAGATTCAGGCAATGTATGATGACGGAACAAACTGGGATAACAATCTGTATACAGATCATATCGGTTCAGGAAAGACAATCGGATCTGTAAATCCTGTTATAAACGATACAGGGAAGATTCAGAGTAGTAATCAACAAAAAACAGTGTTCCTACATCTATAAAGAATGTTGTAGCAGACACACTCTACAGATCCATATAATGCAGTATTCCTTATGGATATCGTTGTACAGAAGTTCAACAATGCAACAGGAAACTGGGAAGATTATGTTCCTGCAACAGGAGATATTTCACTTGATACAACAGTAGAGACAGGAGCATTGATGTCAACAAGAGACTATATGTTCCATGAGCTTGCTACAAGCTCAAATGCGGCTACAGCATTAAGTGGAGATTTTTGAGAATCCGGGTTCAACATATCCGGGACAGTTTGATATTCAACTTACTTCAGGTGAAGATATGTATTTGGATATACAACACCTTCTATATACAGAATTAAGATCAAGGATAACAGAGATAATACTTTAATAACATCTCTTACATTAAGATCAACAGAGACTGTACAGGATAAGGCAAGTCTTTATTCAGGAAGCATAACCGGTGATTACATCGATAATAACGGTATCACATGGCACTATGAGGGACTTAGTACAGATAAGGATACATCATCAGGCATATGATCCTACACTCAGAGTGACATCAGATGAGGACAGTATATGTATTCTATTCAAATGATAAGGTTGAAAGAGCAAGAGCTGAGAGAGACTTAAAGTCAGCTGTGAACGATGCAAGAAGAAACATGAGAAACTATGATGCAAACTCACAGGGATTATTAACATCACAGCTTGCAACTGTACAGGCAATACTTGACAGAATAAACAGAAAGTCATCTACAGCAGAGCTTCAGACGTACTTGATGCTTTAAATAACCTTTTAGCAACACTTAAGCTTAGAAGAACCGGTGGTGGCGTGCGTACTGGCAGTTCAGGCGATGGATCAGGAAATGCAAGCAGAAGATCAAGTGGATATACAGCAGGTCTTAGAGTAGGTTACGACGGTAACTGGGAGCTTACAAATCCTGTAGAAGCTACAGCAAATCCTGACAGCGACAAGTGGGTATTCAACCTTGCAAATGGCGGAAGAGCTAAAGGTTGGGCATAGCTTAAGCTACACTTACGAAGGAAAGACAAAGTCTGAGTGGTATCACTTTGCTGAGGACGGCATCATGGATTCAGGATGGTTCTTAGACGGAAGTACATGGTATTATCTGTCAATGAATCACAACGGATTCTTTGGTGAGATGATTAAGGGATGGCATCATGACGGCCAGGACGGAAGATGGTATTACCTTGATTCTTCAAGCGGTGCTATGCATACAAACTGGAGCAAGATCGGAGGAGATGTACTTTCTTGAATCCTACAGCACCTGCACAGACTTGGTTCTTTTGATAATGCAACAGGTAGATGGAATTTTGGTAATATAAATTCAAGACCATATGGTTCAATGTATCAGAATGAAAATACACCTGACGGTTATCATGTAAATGAAAGCGGAGCTTGGAGATAATCAATAGTTTATAAAGACTTGTAGATTTACTCATTCCGAAAATAATAATGGGGAGTCACACGAAAGTGTGGCTCCCCTATTTCATATATTGGAATAACATGTAATATAGTAGTATATAGACTGTGCGTAGATTGTGTTAGAATACGATATAAGAATATAGTATTTTTTTATACAAAAATATTAAAATTTTGGGAGGGTTTATCATATGAGTAATTTTTGAACTTAAAGATTTTGAACAAAAATGAATGAATTACTTGATTTTGACGGCATTGTGCTTGCCGTATGGGGCATGAAGCCGAATTACAATAAAGAAAAAGTTTGCTGTAAGCTTTGATATCGGTATAGATCTGATATTTGATTTATTATCATTTACAGAGTATGATTTTGAAGAGAAAAACTTATGAACCGAATGTAAGCGATATATTTATAATAAATACATTCTATGAATGCCTGATGAATTTTTTTCAGATATGACGGTAGAATATGTAGGCGAAAAATGAAATAAATATATATGTACCTGTGGGAGATGCATATGCGCAACTTGAGATAAGGGATATAGAGTATCTTACCGTGACTGTTACAAGTTATAAAAAAAGTGGCATTTTGTAAAGGCGACAAGCCGGTCAAGATAGGAATATATGATTTTGATGCAATGAAGTATGAAAAATTCCCTGAAAAATTTTGTTAAAGGGAGATTCTAAATTTTATTGTTTCGGATAGAAACATAATAGAATAAAAGGTAGCAAAAAGGCTTTTTTAAGCCTTTTTGGCCACACTGTCTCTGATGATTAAATTTCCGGTAATTAAAGTTTTTACCGGTTTATTTTTGTCCTTTTTATTTTTTTAAGAGTTGTTCCACAGCAAGTTTTTCCTATTTGCTTTTCTTTGTACATGAACTGTAGTAAGAGCAGGTGAAGAGACTGCAGAGTATGGTATATCGTCAAAAACCTATTATAGAGATATCTTTCGGTATTTTAACCCCCTTTTCTTTTAAAGCCTTTATAGCACCAAGAGCAAGTGTATCATTGTCCGCAAAGAAACAGTCAGGGAAGTGTACTTAGATCACCAAGTTGTTCCAGCATATCATTATAAGCTCCTATCATAGTGGGGGAGATCATATATGTATGCTCTTTTACATAGTCCATTTTTAGCCTTTCCACACTCTCTGTGAATCCTTTTTTCCTAAGTTGAAAATTTTCAGAATATACATTTCCACCGATGTATCCGATGCTCTGATGTCCGCATTTTTAGATAGTCAACAGCAATATAGATATTCTCTTCATTATTCATACAAACACTGTTGCAAGTAGTATATGGGCAAACATTGTCCACCACAACATAGGGAATGGATATGGAATCAAATAGTGGATACAGCTCCGGAGTAAACTCTGTACCTATCAGTATAATACCTTCATATTGGCTAAGATCTGTTTCTGATAGAAACTTTTCAAAGCTCTCCTTATGTACTCTTAAAACCATATTTAAATTTTCTTTTTGAAGTCCGCTTTCTATTGCGTCCAGTATTCCGGCTATAAAACCTTGATTTTCTTCAACAAAAACACCACTTCTGTAATATTTCAGAACCAGTACATTTTTATTTTCTGTAATTCTTTTTCTTTGTTGAGGGTAATAATTATATTCCTTCATTGCTTGCCAACACCTTTTCTCTTGTTTCCTCACTGACGCCTTTTTTTTCATTTATTACTATGGAAATAGTGGCAGGAGAAACATTTATCAGCTTTGATAACTCTCTAATGGTCATAGTATTCTCCAAAGAAATGTTGTTCACTAAACAATAATTGTTTTCAGTAATCATAATACTATTTCAAAAATATATTGTCAAATAATTATAAGTACAATATTTTACTTTGAATATGTAGGATAGTGAACGAGAAGATTGTCTTTGGTGATTATATACTATAAAAAAATATTATTTTTTTGTTTATAAAAACATGTTAAAACAGTTTGAATTTAAGTTTTATTAAACGATAAATAAAAGCATACAAAAATCACTTGTACCATATGCATAAAAAAATAAAATAATAATTTATGCAATAAATAGAAATAATCAGATTGTATTGACATTTAAACATAATAATATTATTGTTTATATAAACGATAGTTCTTGATTTGTTAAATATTTAGTAAACAAGGAGGATGATATGAGAAAGGTCAAGAAATTAGTTAGTGCGTTGTTAATCGGTGCAATGGTCAGTGCTCCACTGATCGGATGTGGTGGAGGAGCTACAAAGAGTGCAGACAGTACTACTGCAACTGTAGCGGACTCTAAGGCTGAGGAGAGTAAGACAACTGACGGAAGCAATCCTGTAGCAGGTAAGAAGGTAGCATATATTATGATTATGCCTTCAGCTACTATTTTTCCAGATGTGGAAGGATTCATGTAAGAAGCTTTGTGATGAGCTTGGAGTACAGTTTGATTTCTTCTTCTGTGACGGTGATTTCAATAAGTGGCAGGACACTATAAGAACATGTGCATCTGCAGGTTATGACGGACTTATTGTAAGTCATGGAAACCAGGACGGTTCATATGTATTCTTAAAGGGTATTTTGGATGAGTACAAGGATCTTAAGATCGTTACATTCGATACACAGTTCTATGCGGACGGTGAGTACAAGAAGCTTGACGGTGTTACTCAGATGTTCCAACAGGATAAATCTTTAGTAACTGTTCTTCTGGATGAGATGGTAGCTAAGTATGGTGAGGGAGTAAGACTTGTAAAGGTATGGAGAGGCCCTAACTACAACAGCCCGTTTGACAGAAGAGAAGAAGGCTGGCAGGAATATGAGAAGGCAGGAAAGATTGTAACTGTAGGCGAGGTACAACCTTTACAGGATTCTGTAGACTCTGCAAACACTGTAACAGCGGCTTATCTTCAGAGCTTAAAGAGAGAAGATGTTGACGGTGTTATTGCATACTATGATATGTATGGACAGGGTGTATATAATGCACTTATCGAAAACGACAATATGAACGGTAAGAACGGTGATGCGCTTCCTATGGCATCAGTAGATATTGATCCTGTTGATATTACAAATATGCAGACAAGACCTGATATATGGACAGCAGCAGGAACAACAGACTGGACATTAAACGGAGAGATCGCTATGAGACTTCTTTTTGCTTGAGATGGCAGGGAGAGTATGATAAGATCTATGATCCGGCAACAGGAGAAATGGGAGTTGATGTTGTAGAGGTTCCGGGTACAGCTATTAAGGCATCAGACTTAAAGACAGATTCAAATGTAGAGAATCTTGGAAATGTAGCAGGAGAAACTTATGGTAATCTTAACTATCTCTCAGAAGCAGATTGGATGCCGAAGGATCTTTTACACAAATAATAGGGGTATGTAAATATAAGGCTGCTAAACAGTAGCGACTTATAAAATTAATGAATGAGGTGAGTTTATCAGATACATTTACTTTTATTTTTAAAAGTCATTGAAATTTTGATGACTCACCTGTTTTAGATTGGATGATTATGGACAGAATAAAGTTAAGCACAAAAAAATGTGTCGATAGAATTCCCGGGAGTAAAGGCCTTAGAGGATATAAACTTTGAGGTAAGTACGGGAGAGATAAGGGCTGTTGTAGGAGCAAATGGTGCCGGAAAGTCCACACTTATGAAGGTATTATCAGGTGCCAATCCTACATATACCGGAGAAGTATTATTAAATGATAAAGCTGTGGAGCTTAGAACTCCTGTAGATGCAAAAATGTGGTGTTCAGATAGTGTATCAGGAAGTAGATACAGCACTGTTTCCAAACCTCACCGTAGCTGAGAATATTATTCAGGGTGATTTGGTAATGGATAAGGGAAATGCCATCTTAAACTGGCGAGAGGTCTATAAAGAGGGTAGAAAAGCTCTTGACAGACTTCATATCAGTAAGGAAAGGATAAATGAAAGGGATCTGGTTTCAAAGCTTTCACTTGCAGATAAGCAGATGGTACTTATAGCAAAAGGCAATCAGAAGAAAGTGTAATTTCCTGATACTTGATGAGCCGACGGCTCCACTTAGCAATCAGGAGACAAAAAGAGCTTTTTGAAGTTGTGGAGCATTTACACAAAACGGAGAATATAGCAATACTGTTTATTTCACATAGATTGAACGAGATACTTGAGATATGTGAAAGTTATACAGTAATGAGAAACGGAAAGTTGATCGGTACATATCCTATAATAGAGTCGACTACCACAAAGGAAATAGTGGAGCTTATGCTTGGAAGAACCTTTGAGGAAGCATACAAAAAGAGAAGAGATTTCTATAGGGTGATACTATTTTTAAAACAGAGAATTTGAGTGAAATCAACGGAAGAATAAAACGATATAAACTTACATGTAAGAAAAAGGTGAAATACTTGGTATAGCAGGGCTTGTCGGAGCGGGTAAGTCTGAACTTTGTAAAAACTCTTTTCGGTGCATATAAGAGTACCGGAAAAATTATATTAAACGGTAAAGAACTGAATCTAAAAAATCCTGCACATGCAGTTAAAAATAAAATAGCACTGGTACCTGAGGAGAGAAGAAAAGAAGGTGTACTTGTAGAAGAGAGTGTAAGCTTTAACTTATCTGCGGCATCCTTGGAAAAAGTTTTTGTAAATTGTCTTTTATAGACAAGAAAAAGGTAACAGATAATGCAAAAGAGTTATATACAAAGCCTTAATGTATCAACACCAAGTCCAAGACAGCTTGTAAAAAGAAACTTTCAGGCGGAAATCAGCAAAAAGGTTGCTGTAGGAAAAATGGTTGGTCGCAGATTGTGAGCTTTATATATTTGATGAACCTACAAAGGGTGTTGATGTAGGGTGCAAAGCAGGATATTTTGACCTTATTCATGAGATAGCAAAAAAAGGAAATGCAGTTATATATGCAACTTGTGAGAACCAGGAGCTTTTGGCCCTCACAGACAGAATTTATGTAATGTACAATGGCGGTATAAGTGCAGAACTTATTACAAAAAAATACAAATGAAGATGAAATAATGTTTTTACAGCGTAGGTGGTAAGCAAAGTCAAGAGGAGGTAGTTTGATGGAACGCAAAAAAATTAATAAAAATTTGGTATAGATTGAGTACGCTATCCTGGCACTTGCTCTATGTTTTATAGCATTTACAGCAATTAAAGGCACTGCGTTCATGTCACAGAGCAATATGGTAAAATATTCTAAGAGCAATGGCAATAACAACGGTATTCGGTATTGCGCTACAATTACCATGGCACCTGACGGATTTGATATGTCAGCCGGTACTTTGGGAAGCTGTTCAGCTTACGCATTTGTATCATCATACCTTTGGTTTGGACAGTCACTGTTTATGTCGGTAGTAATAACTATAGTGACAACTTTGATTTTATATCAGCTTACCATGTTTCTTATTCTGGTATGTAAGATACCGGATATGCTTGCAACTTGTGCTTTGATGTTTGTTCATCAAGGACTTGGACAGTGGTATATAGGAGGTGGTGCAGTATCCACAGGTATGAGAACACCATGGAATGCAGAACCTCTTAGAACAGCTCTTTCAGATTCTTTCTCAGCGATAGGAAGAGCACCTTGGATCATTATCATTATGCTTGGCTGTGTGCTTGCCGCATATATCTTCCTTGATTTTACAAAGTTTGGCAGATATTTGTATGCAATGGGTGGAAATAAGGAAGCTGCAAAACTTTCAGGTATTGATATTAAGAAATACAGATATGTAGCAGGTATGATAACTGCTGTATTTATAGCTATCGGTGGTATTTTAGTTTCATCAAGAGGAAGTTCTGCACAGGTTATGTGTTGTGACAACTATTTGATGCCTTCACTTGCAGCAGTTTTCGTTGGAAGAACTGTAGGAGGTGCTGAAAAACCCTAATGCTCTTGGAACAATGATAGGCTCAATGCTTGTATCTACACTTGAAAACGGACTTACTATCTGTGCAGTACCTTTCTTTTGTATTGCCGGCGGTAAAGGGTGCGGTACTTGCTTTGGCACTTATAGCGAGCATATGCATATAGAGAGAATAATATAAAAGGGAGTCATTATGAGTAGATTTGACACATATTTCCAAATGGAAGAAAAAGATATAGTTGAGTATACTTTATTAAAAGCTACATCTATAGACTGGGATAAGGACAGTATGAAGGCTGTTATACCTAAAGAACATGGGAATTTAAACTATGTCTACAGAGTGACGGATGATAAGGGACATTCGATTTATATAAAGCAGGCAGGTACCGAAACAAGAATCTCAAAGGATATGAAGCCTTCCAGAGACAGAAACAGGCTGGAATCGGAGATTTTAATGTTACAGGAAAAAAATTTGCAAGTGGAATGGTACCATATATTTATTTTTATGATACTGTGATGTGTGCCTGCGGTATGGAGGACTGTTCAGACTTTTTAGTAATGCGTCAGGCAATGCTTGAGCATAAAATATATCCTCATTTTACAGAAAGGATAACGGACTTTTTGATAGAGACATTACTAAAGAGCAGTGATGTGGTAATAGACCATAAAGAGAAGAAGGTAATCGGAGGGAAGCTCGTTTCACCTGATCTTTGTGATATTACTGAAAAGCTAGTTTTTATGGAACCGTACAATGATTTGAACAAGCGAAATAATGTCTATCCCCCAAATGCAGACTTTGTAAAGAAGGAATTATATGAGGATAAGGCATTGCATTTTGAGGTGGCAAAGCTTAAGTTCAGCTTTTATGACAAATGCACAGGCATTGATACATGGAGATTTGCATACAGGTTCCATTTTTATAAAAGAAGACGGATTAAAGGTATTTGATCCTGAGTTCGGTATACTGGGACCTTGTGGCTATGATATCGGAAATGTTATAGCAAATCTTATTTTTGCCTATGATAACGGTCTTGCTTACGGAAAGAAAAGAGTTCACTGACTGGATTCTTAAATCAGTGGAAGAGGTCATAGATTTATTCATAGAAAAGTATAATAAATATTATGACGAGTGGGTAAGTGAGCCGATGGCAATGGTGGAAGGCTTTAAAGAGTACTATCTTGACGGAATCCTTAGAGAGACTGCAGGATTTACCGGAACAGAGCTTCACAGAAGAACTGTAGGAATGGCCAATGTTACCGATGTAACTACAATAGAAGATGAGAAAAAGAGACTTGTGGCTGAAAGAATAAATATTTTGGCAGGTAAGGAGTTTATACTGAAAGCGGACAGCTTTAAATGTGGTAAAGATTATGTAGACACTATACTAAAGTGCAAAGCTTTGGCAGAGGAGTTATAAATGGGTATTGAAGAATTTTTTGACAATATAATCTCAGTGAAGTTGACAGAAGGTGGAGAACTGAATATTATTGACCAAACGCTTCTTCCGGGAGAGATAAAGAGAATAAACTTAAATACAAAGGAAGAAATCTGGGAAGCTATAAAGAAGCTGAGAGTTCGTGGAGCTCCTGCAATAGGAGTGTGTGCGGCATATGGTATTGCAAAGACGGCTTCACAGATAGAGGCAGGAAACTATGCTGATTTTGAAAAAGAGTTTTTGGAATTAAAAGAGTATTTTGCTTCTTCCAGACCTACAGCAGTAAATCTGTTTTGGGCACTTAACAGAATGGAAGATGCCCTGAAAGCAAATAAAGAAAAAAGCATTGATGAGATAAAGGAAGCTTTATTTAAAGAAGCTGAGGATATCAGAAATGAGGATGTTGAAATAAGCCGTGGAATAGGAGCTTTAGGATTTAAACTTTTGAAAAAGCTTAAAAGAAACGGCAAAGAAATCGGTATAATGACTCACTGTAATGCCGGAACACTCGCTACAGCAAAGTACGGTACGGCGACAGCGCCGATGTATATGGCACTTGAAAACGGATTTAGCGGTGATGATATGCATGTCTACTGTGATGAGACCAGACCTCTCTTGCAGGGTGCAAGACTTACAGCATTTGAGCTTAGTAATGCCGGAATAAAGACAACATTGCAATGTGACAATATGGCATCTATTTTTAATGAAATCGGGTAAGATAGATATTATATTTGTAGGTTGTGACAGAGTGGCAAGAAACGGTGATGCAGCAAACAAGATCGGAACATCCGGACTTGCCATTATAGCAAAGCATTACGGCATTCCGTTCTATGTATGTGCACCTACATCAACTATTGATATGAAGGCTGAAAGTGACAAGGACATACCTATAGAGATAAGAGATGGGGAAGAGATTACAGAGATGTGGTATAAAGAGAGGATGGCACCTGAGAATATAGGGTGTATATAATCCTGCATTTGATGTTACAGATCATTCCCTTATAATAGGTATTATTACCGAAAAGGGTATTTGTAAATATCCTTTTGATAAGGCATTTAAGGAATTGGGACTTTAGGACAGATAGGAGAAAAATATGAAGAAGATAATCAATGTTCCTGAGAATTATACAGATGATATGTTAAAAAGGCATTTACAGTGCATAAGCAGGTTAAGTATGTAGCAGATGACCTCAGATGCTATTGTATAGCAGATAAAAAAACCCGGTAAGGTGGCAATCGTAACAGGTGGAGGTACCGGACATTTACCGCTTTTTCCTCGGATATGTAGGGTGAAAACTTGCTTGACGGTTGTGGTGTGGGAAGCGTTTTTCAGTCACCTTCGGCAGAGCAGATATATGAGATATCAAAGGAAGTGGAAGCCGGAAGTGGAATACTCTATCTATACGGAAATTATACCGGAGATATTATGAACTTTGATATGGCGGCTGAAATGCTTGAGATGGATGATATCAAGACAAGAAGTATTGTAGGTGCCGATGATGTGTTGTCAAACAAGCTTCCTGAAACCAGAAGAGGTGTTGCAGGCATATTCTTTATGTATAAGTATGCAGGTGCAAATGCGACCAGAGATGGGAAGCCTTGATGAAGTGTATGAGGTCGCAAATATAGCAAAAGCAGAATACCAGAACTGTAGGGATTTGCATTGACACCATGCGTTATTCCTGAACTTGGGCATGCCAATTTCTCTTTGGCAGAGAATGAAATGGCCTTCGGTATGGGAATTCACGGTGAACCGGGAGTTTGGAATGGTGATATAAAGAGTGCAAAAAGAACTTGCAGATGAGGCAGTGGGAGAAATCCTTGATGATATAGAAATAGGAAACGGTGATGAAGTTGCAGTACTTATAAACGGACTTGGTGCAAGCAGCATAGAGGAGCTATATATACTCTCAGGAGAAGTGAGCGAGATATTGTCATCAAAGGGTATAAAGATCTATAAAACATTTGTAGGCGAGTATGCAACAAGTATGGAGATGGCAGGTGCATCCATATCTATTTGTAAGTTAAACAGTGAAAAGGAAAAAGGCTTGGCTTGATATGGAAGTAAAGACTCCATTTATCAGATTATAGGAGTTGTTATGACAGAGATTAGAATAGAGGATCTTCCGGAATTATTTGAGTCTATAGCTAAGGTGTTTGTTGAGAAAAAAGATGAACTGTGTGCAATGGATGCAAATATGGGAGACGGTGATCTTGGGCTTACTATGAGTAAGGGATACAGTGCAATGCCTGATCTTATCAGAGAAAACATAGTGGAAAATAATGTGGGAAAGACATTGTTTAAGGCAGGCATGAAGATGGCTTCAGTGGTACCGTCTACTATGGGTACATTGATGGCAAGCGGTATAATGGAAGCCGGCAAGTCATTAAATGAAAAGGATAAAATAGCTGCCAAAGATTTAGCATTGTATTTTTGAAAAGCTTTGCAGCAGGAATCAAGAAAAGAGGAAAATGTGAGGCGGGAGATAGAACAATTTATGACGCACTTGTGGTAGCAGGCGAAAGAGCAAAAGAAGCGGAAAATGGAAGTTTGTTTGACGTAGCAAGTGCGGCACTAAAGGGTGCCGAGGAAGGCGTGGAAGCTACGAAAGATATGCTTCCTAAGTTTGGCAAGGCTGCGGTATTTTCTGCTAAAGCCAAGGGCATTGCAGACCAGGGTGCTGTAGCAGGCTATCTGATGGTAAAAGGAGTATGTTTATTTTTTTAGAAAGTAAGAGTTGACAATGAAGGTACTTAATTTCGGTTCACTAAATCTGGATTATGTATATGATGTAGACCATTTTGTGAGAGAAGGTGAGACGATTTCTTCTACAGATATGAATATATTTTGTGGAGGAAAGGGGCTTAACCAGTCTGTGGCATTGGCAAAGGCAGGTGTTAAAGTATACCATGCCGGAGCAGTCGGAAGTGCGGACGGAGCTATGCTTTTGAAGGCACTCTCAGATGTAGGAGCCGATATATCTTACATAAAAAGGTACGATATGTCATCGGGACATGCTATTATACAAAAAAACAGAGCAGGTAATAATTGCATACTTTTATATGGAGGTGCAAATCAAAATATAGGTGTTGACTTTATCAAAAGAGGTATTAAAAGGATTTTGATAAAGGAGATATACTTTTACTTCAAAATGAGGTGAGTAATCTTTCATTTATTATAGATGAGGGATATAAAAGGGGAATGAGCATTATATTAAACCCATCACCTATAAATGAAAAAATATTTGAATGTGATTTGGAAAAGGTGGAATATCTTATACTGAATGAGATAGAGGCATGGATATACTTGGAGCCTCAGACACAGGTGAAGATGAGCTGATAGAGAAGTTGACAAAAAAAGATTCCCGGGAATGAAGATAGTGTTGACTTTGGGAGAGAAGGGCTCTGTATATGTGGACAAGACTCAGAAGATAAGACAGGAAATATACAAGGCTGATGTAGTTGACACTACGGCAGCAGGTGATACCTTCACAGGTTACTTTTATAGTAGGGCTGGTTGCAGGTATAGATGTTGCAGGTTCTCTAAAGCAGGCTGCCCGAGCTGCAAGTATTACAGTAAGCAGAAAAGGTGCATCACCAAGTATTCCGTTTTACAGAGAGGTTTGCGAAAGATTTTAGAATGCAGAATGGGGCTGTCGGGAAATGGCAGTCATAAAAGAGGGAGGAGTAACTCAAAATGAGTCGCTCCTCCCTAAGTTTTTACATAAAAAAAGATGGCTAACGATAACCATCTTTCTTCGTTACATGTTATAATGTAACTATGCTCACAGTTAATTATTATAACGACTTTTTTGAAATAGGTCAACAGAAAATCAACTTTAGCTTCTATGAATTGAGTTTACCCGATGACGATCCAGTCTATACCCCTAAAAAGTTATGGAGGATTTAGATTTTTCGGACTGTTAGCCAATTGTTCGGATAAGGGAAGAACAGGGTACAATCCAATTATGATGTATGCAGTTATTACTTATGCAAATATGCGAGGAATACGCTCTATTGATCGTATTGTGGATTTATGTGAAAGAGATATTGCTTTTATCTGGCTTACTAGGGGAGGAAGCCTAAAAGAGATGCTTTTTATGAATTTAAAAAGTAAGAAACTTACTTCAGATATCCTTGATGACTTAAACTATCAGTTTATGAGACGATTACAAAAAGAAGGATTTGTAACATTAAAAAGAATTGTTTATTGATGGAACGAAAAATAGAAGCCAATGCTAATCGTTATACTTTTTGTATGGCGTGGAAGCATTAATTATCATCTTGCAGGTCTGCTGGATTATATTGATAAGCTTTTATTCAAGCTATAATTCTTTTTACAAGATAACGGATTTGGTGAGAAGTACGAGCTTGGAAATGCACAAATGTTTGTGATTGACGGGATTGATAAAGTTAGAGATGTTATTGAAAAGAATAGAAAAAGAAAGATTACAAAACATAAAAAGTTATCTAATAACCGTATTATAGAGATTGATAACTTCTCGCCTATTGAAATACTTAAGCTTCAGAAAAAAACCTTATGACTATTGCTGACGGAGAAGGTATTGTATTTGTTAACGGAAAGGGTAAGAGAAAGCCAAAACTTCAACAACTTTTATGAAGAACTTGAACATTGTGGACAGCGATTAATGCACTATAAAGAATGCTTTGAAATTATGGGGAAAGATAGAAACAGCTATTCCAAAAACTGATTTGGAAGCAACTTTTATGCGAATGAAGGAAGATCATATGCTGAATGGGCGACTAAAAGCCGGCATACAATGTACAGATAGCAGTAGAGAATTATTTTATTGTACATAGCTATGTAAGTAATGATCGTACAGATTATAATACATTAATTCCTGTTCTTAAAAAGCATAAGGAAGCATTTGGAGAAGTACTTGAAGAAGTGACGGCAGACAGCGGTTATTGTAGTGAGAAAAATCTCTTATATCTAAAAAGGAAATAAGATAGAAAGCTATATAAAACTACAGGATCATGAAAAAAACGAAAAACAAGAGCATACAGTAAAGATATAGGTAAATACTACAACATGAAGACAATGGTATTTGAGGATGAGCAAGTCTATATCTGCCATGACGGTCGTGAACTGAGACATATCAACACAGAAAAGAAAGAACAGAATGGTTATACACAAACATATGAGGTATATGGATGTTCAGACTGTAGTGGATGTGAACATAAGCCTAAATGCGTATACAAATATAATCCTGATAAAGATATTGATAAGAACAAAGTAATGAAAATCAATGAAGTATGGGAAGAGCTTCGAGAGAAGTCACATGCTAACATACAGAGTGAAAAAGGCATTCTGAAACGACAGATACGCTCTATTCAAACAGAAGGTCATTTTGGAGATATTAAAGAGAATGAAGATTTCCGACGTTTTAACTATCGTACTTCAGATAAGGTTTATAAAGAATTTATGCTTTTTGCAATAGGAAGAAATATAAATAAATATCATCGTTTTCTCTATGCCAAACTAAAGAAATTTGAAGGAAAACTACAGGAGAAAACAGCATAGTAAAAAATGCAAAAGCAAAATTTCAGCCAAGGGAGTTTTATGCCCTAAAATAGACAGTATTATAGAAAAGTAAAATATCCTGACAAAGTCGCAAAGCCAAAATGCCTTGTATTTGTCAGGATATTTCTATTTTGTTCTGTAGGGATTAAAATTCAGTATTTCCCGACAGCCTCATTTTTAATATTTTATAGAAAATTATTGATTGGACTATAACACATAAAAGTTATTGTAATATATTATATTCCCTTAGCAACTTATATCTGTAATCTTTGTCGGTGTTGGCTCTGCGAAGCTTATCAATATTGCCTTCGTTTAACAGCAGTTCATTAAAGCTTTACTGACCATATCGGCACCTTCCTGTCGGCCCTTCTCCAGACCTTCTTCCAATCCTTTTTCAATCCTCTATTTTCAATAATATCAAGAACTTCACACATATATTTAGCCTCCTTTTCATTAGCTTCATTTATTGAATCTTCGAATCTTTTATCACCTGTCATAACGGACATAAGGGTAAGCAATTCATTTATATGCTTTATTGTATAATCTTTTGGATTATATGAGTTGTTTGTACGTAATTGATGTAAATAATCCACCAGTATCCTGAAAATCACTTTTTAAATAATGCTGTCTTTTTCCTCATCCAGATATGCTATCTCGAAAAAGATTGATTTCTATAATCATTGACAAAAAGGTTTTAATCTGTCATCAACTTTAACTATATCGAGTATATTAATCGGATAGTTCCATCTTTTTTTGTATCCTAAATATAATACCAAGGTAATCACAGGGTATTTGGTTTTATATCTGTATCGCTTTTTTTTGTTTGTCGTACATACTCTATACCGTCATAGCTGATTACTCTTAAAGGCATCAGCTTATCAGGCACAGTTTGATTTTCAAAAACCGAATAAAGCAATATTTATACAACTGTGTTGCCAATACTTGGATACATCTCTATCCTGAGAATGGACTCTACCGTCAATCTTTAGCATACTGGTTGTAGGTGTATCAAGTAGAGAATTTTCATCCACTACATTTCTCACCATTAAATAAAAAGTACATTTACTATGTCTGAAAAAGACATCATTGAATTGTTCCAACATCTTTTGTGATATATCTTTCTCTTGCATATCTCGCTCCTTTATTATATCAAAGAAATATTTTAGAATCCACGTTAGGGTGAAACTTAAGAATAAAAGTATAGAAATTTTTAGAAAAAAGCCATGCAGGGATTATTGTTAAATCCGTTTTATATCTCTTATTATACCAATTAAAAAATCTTATTACAATACTGTGATTTAGGTTTGAGATAAATTGTCCGATGTGGAAATATTTGGAATGTGAGGCTAATACCCTGCTTTTTTTGATGAACATTTATATTGTTGCAATATATTTTTCGATAATACTTTATATCATTATATGTTATAATATGGACATGATTCTATATAGAAGGAGGATGGTATGGCAAAGTATTTTCCGCTGTTTATTGATATAAGTAAAAAGACATTTTTGGTGGTAGGGGCCGGAAATATAGCTGCAAGAAGAATTCTAAAACTTAAGGAGTTCGGTTGCAAAATAATAGTCGTAGCAAAGTCTATAGCGGTAACTATAATGGATTTGCAGGATGACAGGTTGATTTTAAAGGAAAGAGCTTATGACAGTTCGGACGTTGTAGGTGTTGACTATGTTATAGCCGCTACCAATGATAAGGAGCTGAATGAAAAGATAGTGTGGGATTGTAAAAAAGCCGGTGTTATAGTAAATGATGCCTCGAATTATAAAAATTGTGATTTCTATTTTCCCGGTATTGTTACAGAGGAGGAGATGGTGATAGGAGTAACATCATCCGGAAGTAACCATAAGTTGGCAAGAAGGGTAGCAAGTGCAATCAGATATAACATAAAAGATATAGTTGAGGAATGCAGGAGAGAGCAGGAAGAAAATCCGAAGCAGGAAGATTTTGACTGAAACAGGGAGGACATATGTTTAGGACCAGAAGACTGAGAGCAAATGCGGGTATAAGAAATATGGTCAGGGAAACGAGGATAAGCAAGAATGCCCTTATTTATCCTATGTTTTTTGAAGAGGGAGAAAATATATTTGAAGAAATAGAGTCCATGCCGGGACAGTACAGAATGAGCATAGACAGATGTGACAGTGTAATAGAAGAACTTTTAGATGCAGGAGTCAGTGCTGTAATGCTCTTTGGTATACCGAAGCATAAAGATGAAGTAGGTAGTGAAGCATATCATGACCACGGTATCGTTCAGGAGGCAATCAGATATATAAAGAAAAAATATCCGCAGATTTATGTAATAGGTGATGTATGTATGTGTGAGTATACTTCACACGGGCATTGCGGAATATTAAACGGAAGTGATGTAGATAACGACACAACTATAAAGTATATTGCAAAGATTGCGCTTTCACAGGTAGAAGCCGGAGCCGACATGGTGGCTCCTTCAGATATGATGGATGGCAGGGTTGAAGAGATAAGAGCAATTTTAGATGATAACGGATATAAAAATATTCCTATAATGGCATATTCAGCAAAGTATGCTTCTGCATTTTATGGTCCGTTCAGAGCGTCGGCAGATTCCGCACCTGCTTTCGGTGACAGGAAGAGCTATCAGATGGATGTGCACAATGTAAGAGAAGCACTAAAGGAAGTGGAAGAGGATATTTTAGAAGGTGCCGATATTGTAATGGTAAAACCGGCTATGAGCTTTTTGGATATAGTGACAAAAGTCAAGGAGATTACGAATGTTCCGGTAGCCGCATATTCTGTAAGCGGTGAGTATTCCATGGTGAAATCCGCCGCAAAGAACGGCTTTATAGATGAAGAAAAGATAATGTGTGAGATGGCGGTATCGGCATTCAGAGCGGGAGCTGATATTTATATTACATATTATGCTAAAAGAACTGGCAAAATGTATTGATAAAGGGGGATAATCGGATGAAAAAAAGGGAGTTATAGTTGCAAGTTTTGGAACAACACATGAGGACACCAGAAAAAAAGACAATAGATGTGATAGAAAATGATATAAGAGAAGCTTTTAATGACAGTATCTTTATCAGAGCTTGGACAAGCGATATTATCAGAGTCAAAAATTAAAACGTCGTGAGAACTTTACATATCAACAATATAAAAAGAGGCACTGGATGAGGCTGTACAAGAAGGTGTGGAAGAATTATTGGTAATAAGCACTCATATTATAAACGGCGTGGAACATAATAAAGTCAAGGATGCAGTATTAAGCTATAAGGATAGATTTAGAAAAATAAAGGATTGGCGATGCACTCTTGGAAAAGGATGCTGACTTTAAGTGCATAATAGATGAACTGGATGAGATATACAATAAAGAAGCTGACAGTGCATATCTTTTGATGGGGCATGGTTCAGACCATGAAGCTAATGAAATATATGAACAGCTTAGGAACAGATTTGTAGATACAGGGAGAGATGATATACATATAGCCTGTGTAGAGGGTTATCCGTATATTGAAGATATTCTGCCACAGCTTTTCGGAATACAAGTCCGTTCATCTGTCACCTTTTATGATAGTGGCAGGAGATCATGCAAAAGAATGATATGGCAGGGTGATGAGGACAGCTTCAAAACGATTCTTGAAGAAAGAGGAAAAAATGTAAGTTTTGAACTTAAAGGACTTGGAGAATATGATTTTGTAAGAAGTCTTATACTTAAGCACGCAAATGAGGCGGTATATGTTTCATAAAGATACAATAAGAATAGGTACAAGAAAAAGTGCTCTGGCACTGGCGCAGAGCAAATTGGTGGGGGATGCTATAATAGATAGCTTCCCCCATATAAAAATAGAATATGTTCCTATGAATACGGTAGGTGATAAAAGACTTGATATTTCATTACAGGAAAATAGGGCGGGAAAAAGGTTTATTTACAAAGGAGCTGGAAGAAGCACTGATAAATGGAGATATAGATCTGGCGGTGCATTCAGCGAAGGATCTTTGCCTTTAGAGTTTGACAACAGGTTAAAAAAAACTTATGCCGGTTTTAAAAAAAGAGCGGCAGTCAATGATATTCTTGTGGTAAATAAAGATTTCAAATACAGATATAAGAAACTTAACAAAGGGTTTTAGAATAGGTACAAGCTCAAAAAGAAGATCCGAACAGTTGAGGCTTTTAAACAAGGATATTGAAATACTGCCTGTCAGAGGGAAATGTAATCACCAGAATAGGAAAGATATTTTCAGGTGAGGTGGATGGTGTTATCTTGGCAGGTGCAGGAATTGACAGACTTCTTGAAGATAATAAATATGTCACGGAATATAGTGATATTTTTTTGATAAGATAAGCATTTTCTGTTATAAAAGAAAGTGATATATTGCCGGCACCTGCACAAGGAATATTATGTGCAGAATATGCAAATGATGATATGGCAGAGATACTGGAAAAAAATACAGGATAAAGAATGTGAGTCTTTATTTGCTGCAGAAAGAAGGTATTTAAGTGTATTGCAGGCTGATTGCCATACAAGTGCAGGCATTTTTATATCATCCGATAACTCAGAAAAATATAGCATAAAGGCTTACTTTGACGGTAAATATATGGAAGCCGATAATATAGAAAAGACATTAGAAAAAAATTGCTGATTGCCATAGAGGAATTGGCGGGCAAATTAAAGAGGTAAAATGTTTGATAAAAAAATAAATAGTGTATCACTGGTAGGTGTTGGACCCGGAGATGAAAAACTGCTTACATTAAGGGCATGTGAATGTATAGAAACTGCCGATGTTATAGTATATGACAATCTGGTGAATCCAACTATATTAAACAGGGCAAAGATGAGTGCAAAGCTTATATATGCAGGTAAGATATCAGGAAAGCATTATCTTACACAGGATAAAATAAATGAGACTATTGCAGAACATGCTCTTACAGGTGAATATGTAGTAAGACTAAAAGGGGGTGACCCCTATATTTTCGGGCGAGGCGGTGAAGAGGCCGAGTATCTCTTGGAAAGAGGTATTGATTTTGAAATAGTGCATGGAATCAGCTCATTCTATGCAGGTCTTGGCTATGCCGGAATACCTGTTACATTCAGAGGGGAAGCCGCAGAGTTTCATGTCTTTACCGGCCATAAAAAACAGGGAGAAGAACTTGATTTAAATTTTACAAATATAGCAAAGCTTGAGGGAAGTTTGGTATTTTTAATGGGAATATCAAACTTAAGTTTGATAGTACAAGGTCTGCTGTCAAACGGAATGAATCATGATATCGGAGCCGCTGTTATTGAAAACGGAACAAGGTATAATCAAAGAGTATTCAGAGGGAAGCTTTCAAATATAGAAGAGATTGCAAAAAGAGAAAATATTATTTCTCCGGCTCTTATAGTGGTTGGCAATGTATGTGAAAAGAATCTTGCTTTCTTTCAAAAAAATATACTGCCGCTTTCAGGTAAAAAAATATACTCCTTACTGCAACCAAGGGTTTGGTGGAAAAAGATGTCACCTGAATTTAAAAAAAGCTTGGAGCAAATACTTGTGAGATGAGTCTTATCGCTACAAAAAGAGATGGAAATTGATAAGGAAAGATTTGTTTCGGAGCTTGAGCTTGCCACACATGTTTTATTTACAAGCTCAAACGGTGTGGATATATTTTTTGATAAGATAAAAAAATATGATATAGATATCAGAAGCCTATATAATAAAAAAATATGCGTTATAGGTAGCGGAAGCGGTGAAGCTTTGAAAAAAAGTACGGAGTGAACGCGGACTTTATTCCGAGCAAGTTTGACTCAAAAAAGTTTTGTGGAAGAAATTTTGCCAAAGCTTGATAAAAAGCAGTAAAGTACTTATGCTAAGAGCCAAGCTTGGAAATGACAATCTTCCAAACGGACTTAAAAACGGCAGGTATAGAATTCAGCGATATTCCAATATATGACACAATTATTGACTACAGAAGAAGTTTCGAGCTCAATAAGGAAATAAAGAAATTTGATTATGTGGTAGTGGCAAGTGCCAGTGCGGCAAGGGCTTTGTGTGAGATGATAGAGGATAAATCGGCTCTTTTAAACAGAGTGGTATCTATAGGGCCTGTGACCACAAAGGCTCTTAGGGAATTTGGTATAGAGGAATTGATTACAGCAAAACAATATGATGTAAAGGGGATAGTAGATGCAATCAAGGGATTATAAAAAATCGGAAAAATATTTCGTTATATCTCAAAAGTATATTCCGGGCGGTGTAAACTCACCGGTTCGTGCGGCAAGGGCGGTACACAGGGATCCGGTATTTATAAAGTCGGGCTTAGGATCAAAGATATTTGATGTAGACGGAAATGAATATATAGATTATGTATGCTCATGGGGACCGGCAATACTTGGGCATGCTCATCCGTATGTACTTGAAAAGGTAAAAAAAGCATTAAAAAAAGGCCTCAGCTTCGGTGCTCCTACAAAGAAGGAGTATATACTTGCTGAAATGATAAATGAAGCAATGCCTGTTATGGAGCAGGTAAGACTGGTAAATTCAGGTACGGAAGCTACAATGAGCGCCATTAGACTTGCAAGAGGATATACAAATAAGGATCTTATTTTAAAATTTACAGGTTGCTATCATGGACATTCGGACGGACTTTTGGTAAAAGCCGGAAGCGGTGTACTTACAGAGGCAATTTCTTCAAGCGGTGGAGTACCTAATGACTATGCAAAAAATACTGTTGTTGCGGAGTTTAATGATAAAGAAAGCGTCAAAGCATTATTTGATAAATATAATGACAAGATTGCTGCAGTTATTGTGGAGCCTGTAGCGGCAAATATGGGTGTTATTCCTCCAAAGGACGGATTTCTTGAATTTCTTAGAGAAATCACAAAAAAGAATAATGCTCTTTTGATATTTGATGAAGTAATAACAGGTTTCAGACTGGCAAAGGGAGGAGCCTGTGAATACTTTAAAATAAGGCCTGATTTAGTTACTGTAGGCAAGATAGTAGGTGGAGGTATGCCACTGGCGGCGTATGGTGGAAAGAAAGAGATAATGGCTCATATCAGTCCTCTTGGAGATGTGTATCAGGCGGGTACTCTGAGTGGAAATCCTATAGCGACAACAGCCGGTATTGCAACTCTTGAAGTACTTTTTCAAAATCCTGAGATTTATGCAAATATAGATGAAAATGCTAAACTTTTGGCTGAAGGCATAGAAAAGATAATGAATGAGGGAGAGAAAAAAGTACATATAAACAGAGTGGGTTCTTTGTTATCGGTATTTTTCACATCAAAGAAAGTTGAGTGCTATGAGGATGTATTAAGCTGTGATCTTGACAAATATGCAAGTTATTACAGCTTTTTAAGAGAGAACGGTATTTATGTGGCACCCAGTCAATTTGAGGCGGCATTTATATCCAATGCACATACAGCTGAGGATATAAAGAATACTTTGGATGTAATAGCCGAGTTTGGGGGAAAAGAATGATTTTACTCCTAAGCTTAAGCTTTCGAAATACACCGCAAAAGATAAGAGAGTATTTTGCATTCGGAACTGAGGACAAAAAGAGACTTTTAAAATCATTATGCAGTGAAGAACTGATAGATGAAGCCGCAGTACTTATCACATGTAACAGAACCGAAATATATGTAAGTGCGGGAAATGACAAGAGTACCGGCAGTATAATAAACATTATTTTTGGAAAAAAATGTGAAGAGATAATAGGTATAAATATAGAAAAACCTCAGAGATTATTTGCTTTTTCTATACCGGAAAGAGTGCAGTTTCTCATCTGTATAAGGTCAGTGCAGGTTTGGATTCAATGCTTATAGGTGAAGACCAGATACTTGGGCAGGTAAAGGATGCTATAGAATTTGCAAGAGAGTGCGATACAGCACATTTATATCTTAATACATTGTTCAGAGACGCCGTCACAGAGGCTAAGAAGATAAAAAAACAGAAACTTTAATCTCAAAAATCAGGAGTATCTACAGCTACATTGGCACTGAGAGCGGCAAAAGGATGTACTTAATTCGTTTTTCAGGAAAAAAATATACTTGTGATAGGTGCATCCGGAAAAAAATCGGAGATATCGTATTAAAAGAATGCGATAAGCTACGATTTTTTTCACAGATATATGTTACAAGAAGAAGGCATAATATAGATATGTCTCCAAATGTGATGGACAGGGTGAGAATTATAGAATATAACGACAGATATGATTATATAAATGATGCGGATGTTATTGTTTCGGCTACAAGCGGACCTCATTTCACTCTGACAAAAGAACATATTCAGGAGAATATTGTGCCGGGAAGTAAAAAAGTATTCATTGATTTGGCGGTTCCATGTGATATAGATGAAAGAGTAAGAAGCCTTGATAATGTATATTATTACAATATGGATGACATGAAAAAGTTTGCAGATGAAAAACAATGAGAAAAAAAGAAGATAAGTATTGAAAAAAAGCAAATGCAATGACGGATGAAGGTGTGGAGAAATTTTTAAAATGGGCATTGTTTCAGGAAAATTTAAAAGTGTTTTCAGACGCAACGGAAAATCTTGAAAAAGAGATGGCAAGAATCGGAGAAAAAAAGACTTTGGAACATCTGTTTTATAAGATAAGAGATAACGGAAGTTTGGAAGCATTGCAGTCTATCATTGATGTTCTTTCAACATGATACAGCAGATTGTATAATTGTTTAATAGCTGAACTATAATTTTCCATATTGAACAAATATATCTTATATATATGTTTATATAGTAAAAATTACTTTTTTTGAAATCATTTTGTGAATAAAAAAACGCATAAAAAAATATAAATCAAATAATAAAAATATTGAAAAAAATAGCCTAAAAAGTATGTTATTATAGAGTTGCAGAAGAATTTGCAAATTGACATTAGATTGACTTGATATGTAAAGACAGAAAAAGAAGGATTGACCGATCCTTATATCAGAACATTTTTTTGATGGGACGTAAATGATGTTTTGGTATCAAATTCCATTTGGTTGGGTCACAAAAAAACGTTAGGAGGTATAGTCATGGAGGACTATATTTTTATCATGCGACTCCACCGCAGATATGACTAACGGGTATTACTCTAGTAGGGATATTCATCATATAGACTGTAAATACACTATAGGTGGCAAGACATATGATGAAAGTATGGGAGAGAGCGTGCCTTTGTCGGAGTTTCTACGAAAGAATGAGAAACGGTGAAAGTCCGACAACAAGTCAAATCGACATGGCAGAATACAAGGAATACTTTAAAAAGTTCTTGGAAGATGGCAAGGATGTATTGCATATTTGCTTTATCATCAAGTATATCCGAATCGTATCTATCAGCGATGGCGACAGTTAAGGAACTTAAAGGGAGTATCCTGAAAGACAGTTACATGTAGTAGACTCTTTGTCTGCATCAGCCGGTATGGGACTGCTGGTAGACATCCTGGCAGACAAAAGAGATGAGGGAATGCCTATTGACAAGCTGAAAAAGCTATGCGGAGAATTCCAAAAAGTATATCAATCACTGGTTCTTTTTCCACAGACTTAACTACCTACTTGAGAGAAGAAAGTCTGACTAATTTTACATTTTTAAGATTGGAAAGACATTGAATTTCTGTCCGCTTATGTGTGTTGACGGAGAGGGTAAGTTGGTAGTTATTGAAAAAAAGTGAAAGACCAAGAAAAAAAGACCATGGAGGCTATAGTTTCAAGAATGGAAACACAGGCCGTAGATGGAAAGAGATATACCGGAAAAATGTTTTATCAGCCATGCAGATTCAGAAAAAGAAGCAAACAAGTTGGCAAGTATGCTTGAGGCTCGTTTTCCCGAATTTAAAAGGGAAATGTAGAAGTAAAAGATATAGGCCATGTAAACGGTGCACATACAGGTCCCGGAACAGTTGCAGTATTTTTTTGTCGGTGACAAAAAGATAATTAATTAGAATTTTGATGATTTTTAAAAAGAATGAAAAAGATGCTTATACCGCTATTGAAAGATTTCTTCTTAGTATGTCGGTATAAGCATTTTTTTGTTTATATTAACACTATTGTTCCATTTGCATTTAAGATATATAATTAGATAAGAAATATTATTGAAAGGATATACCATGGAGGCATTTGCGCTTATAAGGAGAAACGAAGCAAAAATTATAGATTTGCCAAGTCCGAAACTTTCAGATCCATATAATGCTATATTGACACCGGTAGCGATATCGGTTTGCACATCTGATGTAAATACCGTATACGGATCCGGCTCAAAGAAACCGGATAATCTTATTTTGGGACATGAAGCAGTTGCAAGGATTGTAAAAGTCGGTGAGAAAGTCAAAGACTTTAAAGAGGGGGATGTAGTTATTGTTCCGTCTATGACACCGAATTTTTCATGACAAAGATATACAGGACGGAAATTTTTTTACATGCAGGAGCAAACTTCAGTGCAAATACTTTGGGAAGAAGTACGCCGGGAGTTTTTGCAAGAGAATTTGAAGTGGCTGATGCGGATTTAAACTTGGCTATTTTGCCTGAGGGTGTAAGTCTTGGAAACGGGACTTATGTGTACAGATATGGCCACTACAGGCTTTTACAGGTGCGGAAACGGGTCAAATTTCGGAGATACAGTTGTTGTGCTTGGAATCGGTGGTGTAGGGCTTATGGCAGTATGCGGTGCCGCACTTCGAGGTGCCGGAAAAGATCATTGCGGTCGGAAGCAGAGGTGTACGTATTCCACTGGCATATGAGTACGGTGCAAGTGAGGTTATTTCATATAAGGATAACAATGTTACGGAATATGTTCTTAAAAGCAACAAAAGGCAAGGGCGCTGATGTGGTAATAATTGCAGGTGGCAAATGATAAGTCTTTTTCAGATGCCATAGATATGGTAAGATATGGTGTCAGGGAAGGTTGTAAATTTGAAACTTTTTACAGGTGACGGAAGTATGGAGATACCGAAGTTTTTCTTCAGGTAGAGGTATGTCAGGGTAAAAAAACCGTATATATGGAGCTTGGAAAAAGGCGGTAGAGTCAGAATGGAGAGACTTCTTTCAATGGTAAAGCATAAAAGATTTACACCTGAAAAACTGATTACACATACATTTGAAGGCTTTGAAAATGTAGAACAGGCTCTTGAACTTATGAGGGACAAGGGCAATACTGTTATAAAGACAATGATACTTACGGGATGGTAGAATGAAAAAAATAAGTATAGTTGTACCATGTTTTAATGAAGAGGAAAAATGTGGTACCTATGGCGGATGCCATAAGAGAAGAGTTTAAGAAAAAAATCTTTCATCATATGAGTATGAAATTATTTTTTTATTGATAATGATTCAAAAGATAATACAAGAGAGTTGATAAGAGAACTCTGCAAATCGGATAAGGGCATTAAAGGTATATTTAATGCGAAAAAAATTTCGGACAGTTTAATTCACCTTATTACGGAATGTCGCAAAGTACCGGAGATGCTACAGTGCTGATGGTCGCAGATTTTCAAGATCCGGTGGAGATGATACCAAAAATATGTAAAAAGCCTGGGAAGAGGGCTATAAAAATAGCTATCGGAATCAAGAAGTCCAGTCAGGAAAATAAGATAATGTATCATCTTAGAAGTCTGTATTACAAAAACTATAAAAGAAACTTTCAGAAGTTGAGCAGATAGAACATTTTACAGGTTTCGGACTGTATGATAAGGCGTTTATAAAATGTCATGAGAAATCTTGACGATCCGGTTCCTTTCCTGAGAGGAATAGTTGCGGAACTTGGGATTTCAGAAGGAAAAGAGATTCCATATGAGCAACCGCAAAGAAGAGCTGGAATTACAAGCAATAATTTATACAGATTGTATGATGCGACTATGCTTTCAGTTACGGCATATACCAAGGTAGGGACTGCGACTTGCAACATTTGCCGGGAGTCATACTTTCAGGTATATCAATGATTATTGCGGTAATATATTTGATTTTTGAAATTGGTATACTGGGACAGATTTCCCGGCAGGTATGGCTCCCGATACTTATAGGGATGCTTTTCCCTAGGTTCAATACAGATATTCTTTATAGGACTTATAGGCGAGTACATACTCACAATAAATCAAAGAGTGATGAAGAGACCCATTGGTTGTTGAAGAGGAAAGACTCAATTTTGATGAATAGAAGCTGCGACTAAAAGCACAGAATATTATAAAAAAAGGATAATACTTTATGAAATATAAGGTGGACTATGTTCGCATACGCGAGAATTATATCACATTAAACGGTTGGGTAGTGGGTAAAAAAACCCGGTTCACAGCCTTCTTTTTCATGTATATAACAGTAAAAATGGAAAGTGTTGACTTCAAATATGTAAAGACCAGAAGAGATGATGTATGTCAGGTATATTTTCGGTAAAATATATGATGAAGATTACGGTTTTGATATTAAAGTTTGATTATAAAAGGGGTGAAGACTATTATCTTGAGATAAAGAGTCGACAATCAAAAGAAGAAAAATCAAAATATAATGAGGAGCTTATATATAAGCGTTCAAGTGTGGCCTATAAAAAGGATGGAAAAAAGCTTAAAGACCTTTGCAATATGGAAACTGTAAGGGTTGCTTTTTAACTTTCATGAAAAAAGAACGGACTGAGAGCTCTTATCAGAAAGTCAAAGAGTAAAAATACAGGGAATGGACAATGATTACGAATATACGGAATGGTATGAAAAGACCAAGCCTACAAAGGAAGAGTTGGCAGCACAAAGAGAAGTTAAATTTGACTACTCACCTTTATTTTCAATAGTAATACCTCTTTATGCGACTCCTGATAATTTCCTCAGAGAGTTGCTTGACTCAATTCTTGCACAGACTTATTCAAACTTTGAGATTTGCCTTGCGGACGGAAGTGAAAACGGCAAGGACAAGGAAGATTTCATAAAAAAATATTGAAGAAAAAAACACGGGAAGCAAGATAAAATATAATAAACTTGGCAAAAACTTGGGCATTGCCGGAAATACAAATGAAGCACTTAAGATGGCAAGCGGTGATTATATAGTACTTGCAGATCATGATGATGTTATTACCGAAAATGCATTGTATGAATGTGCAAAGGCAATAAATGAAGAAAACTGTGACTGCTTATACTCCGATGAGGATAAGCTGGATATGGACGGAGGTTCATTATTTCGATCCTCATTTTAAGCCTGATTTTAATATCGACTTTACTTGAAAGTGTGAATTATATCTGTCATCTCTTTTGTAGTAAAGAAGGAGCTTGTGGATGTAGCAGGAATGTTTGATGCAGATTTGACGGAGCACAGGACTATGATTTTATATTCAGAGTGACTGAGAATGCAAAAAAGATTGTACATATACCGAAGGTTTTATACCATTGGAGATGCCATATGAATTCAACAGCTTCAAATCCGCAAAGTAAATTATACGCATTTGAAGCGGGAGCAAGAGCAATAAAGGCACATATTGAAAGAGTAGGGATTTCATTACCTTTAGAAAAGATAGAAAAGGGTGTTGATTACGGTATTTATCACAAATACTTTATTATGGAAGATAAACCTTTGCTTTCAATTATTATTCCTAACAAGGACCACAGAGAGGATCTTGATTTGGCGATTCGCTCTATAATGACAAAGAGCAGTTATAAGAATATTGAGTTTATTGTTGTGGAAAAATAATTCTACCGATAAAAAAAGACTTTTTGAGTACTATGATAAGATTCAAAAAGGAGTTTGACAATGTAAAGGTTGTGAGTTGGGAGAGAGAATTTCAACTATTCTCTTATCAATAACTTTTGGAGTAAACTTTGCAAACGGTGAATATCTTTTCTTTTTAAACAATGATATAGAACTTATAAATCCGACTTCAATAGAAGAGATGATGTGGTATGCGGTGAGAAAGGATGTCGGTATAGTGGGTGCAAGACTTCTCTACAATGATGATACAATACAGCATGCAGGTGTTGTAGTCGGATTTGGAGGAGTGGCAGGGACATACCTTTTATAGGACTTTCAGAGGTTGAAAACAGCTATTTCCACAGAGCACTTACATTACAGGATTATTCCGCCGTAACGGTCTGCAGACTTATTACGAAGAAATCGGTGTTTGAAGAAGTTGGAGGATTTCAGTGAAGAATTGGCGGTTGCATTTAATGATATCGATTTTTTTGTATGAAGGTAAGGGATAAAAAAACTATCTTGTAGTCTATAATCCTTATGCACTTTTCTATCATTATGAGTCAAAGTCAAGAGGACTTGAGGACAGCCCTGAAAAAATCGAAAGATTTAACAGAGAGACCGCTATATTTATGAAAAGATGGCCCAAAATACTGGAAAAGGGAGACCCGTATTATAATCCTAATCTTACATTACGTAAGTCAAACTTTGCACTTAGAGATTTGTTGAATGAAAAAAATAGGTGAACCGTTTTATTGACGAGAAGATAAAAAAATACCTTTAGGTATCCGGGAGAAAGATGAGTAAAGTAACAATAATAATACCGAACTATAACGGTATAAAGTTTATGAAGGATTGCATTGAATCGCTTAGAACTCAAACTTATAAAAATTTTGAAATTTTGGTGGTAGACAACGGTTCAAAGGATGAGTCCGTAGATTATTTGAGAGATCTTGAAAGTTATGAAAGCAATCTGAATATAAAAAGTGATTTATCTGGATGAAAACCTTGGGTTTGCAGGTGGAGTAAATGTAGGGACTTGCGACCTGTGACAGTAAATATGTTATCTTTGTTGAACAATGATACCGAAGTATTTCCGGACTATGTGGAAATGCTTGTTAATGCAATAGAAAAGTCTGAAAAGATATTTGCAATAAATCCACTGATGATAAATGCTCATGACAAGGAACTTGTGGATGATGCCGGAGACGGATATTCTCTCCTAGGCTGGGGGTATCAGATAGGTGTCGGAGAAAAGGTAGCGGATTTTACAAAAAGAAGAGCTGTATTTTCGGCATGTGCCGGTGCAAGTATATACAGAAAGAGCATCTTGGATGAAATAGGTTATTTTGATGAAATGCATTTTGCATATTTGGAGGATATGGACTTAAGTTTCAGAGCAAGACTTAGAGGATATATTATCGGTTTTGAGCCAATGGCCAAGGTATATCATCTCGGAAGTGCAACTTCAGGATCAAAATACAATTCCTTTAAGGTAAGACTTGCAAAGAAGAAATAATATTTATTTGATTTATAAAAAAATATGACAAACCTGCAGATTGCATTTAACCTTTTTCCCACTTTTACTGGGAACTTTAATTAAAAACGGCATTTTTTTCTTTAAAAAAAGGATTTCTGACAGATTATATAAGCGGACTTAAAGAAGGCTTTAAGAAATCTTGGGAGAATGTGAAAGAGTTGATTTTTTTCGGAAATCAGAAAAAAACGGATATATTGGCGCTGGAGGGCGAGATAATAGCCGGAACATTTGAATATGTGTATAGATTTATAAAAAAAGACATAGCAGTTGAGAACTGTTACTAAAGATTAAGTAAAATGTAATAAATGATTTTTGCGTTTGGTTGTAAAATTGATATATGATTTTACGAATAATGAAAAAGAAGTCTATCGCATAAGATTGTGATATGGAGCAATATATGATTAAAGAAAACCAGAAGAGATTAAACAGGCTGCATATACTCTTAGATGCTCTGGTTATATTTTTAAGTTATTTAATAGCTTATCTTATAATGTATTATAATGATGATGCCTTGCTTGCATTGTCGGCACAGGAGTATTTCAGTGCTCTGATAATAATTATACCCGGTTTTTTGATATTATATGAATTCTTTGAACTGTATACACCTAAGAGAGTTTCGGGAAGAAGAAGCGAGATAGCAAATATATTCAAAGCCAATTCCATAGGATGGTTGATATTTACATTGACACTCTATTTGGGTGGTAAAAATATGAATATGCATCACTTCTCAAGAAGATTGGTAATTATCTTCTATATTCTGGCAAATGTACTTATGATAGTTGAGAGAACTTCAATACGAATTTTCTTAATGAACATAAGACAGAAGGGGTATAATCAGAAGCATATTTTATTAATCGGGTATTCAAGGGCTGCTGAAGGATATATAGACAGAGTAAAACAAAATCCTGAGTGGGGATATAATATCAGGGGTATCTTGGATGATAATAAAGAACGAGGATTCAGCTATAACGGTGTAAAGGTGATAGGAACTATAGCGAATCTTCATATGATATTAGAGATGAATGTGCTTGATGAAATAGCGATAACTCTCAGTATAAAAGAATATGAACATCTGGAAGCCATAGTAAATGACTGTGAGAAATCCGGTGTTCATACAAAGTTTATACCTGATTACAATAATTTTATTCCTACTATTCCATACATAGAGGACTTACAGGGATTGCCGGTAATAAATATCAGGCATGTGCCACTTACAGAATTGCACAATGCATATAAAAAAAGAATTGTTGACATATTCGGGGCATTATTTGGTATAATACTGTTCTCACCATGGATGTTAATTACCGCAATACTGGTAAAGCTGACAGACGGTGGCCCCATAATATATGCTCAAGAAAGAGTCGGTTTACACAATAAACCTTTTAAAATGTATAAATTCCGCTCAATGGCTGTACAAAAAGCCGTCAGAGGAAAAAGTCAAAATGGACTACTCCAAATGACCCTGAGAGTCACCAAAAATAGGTAGATTTATAAGGAAAAACAAGTATTGATGAAATGCCTCAGTTTTTTTCAATATCTTTAAAAGGGTGATATGTCACTTGTGGGTCCGAGACCTGAGAGACCTTTTTATGTGGAAAAGTTCAGAGAAGAAATACCGCATTATATGATAAAACATCAAGTCAGACCGGGACTTACCGGTTGGGCACAGGTTAACGGGTTTAGAGGAGATACTTCAATACAAAAGAGGATAGACCATGACTTATATTATATTGAAAACTGGACTTTAGGTTTTGATTTCAAGATAATGTTTTTGACGATATTTAAGGGATTTATCAATAAGAATGCTTATTAGCAGGAGGATCATAATGAGCGAAGAAAAAAAGAAGTCCAGAAAAAAGAAAAAGTCAAAGGTTGCTTTTTTCATTACTATGCTTATAGCGGAGATGTTGGTTCTGGGCGTTATATTTGCATATGCCTATGCGCTGAAACAATATTCTAAAATCCAACGACCGGAGTATGATGTGGAAGAGGTGGCAAATACCGGCTTGTCGGAAAAAAAGCTTCAGGAGATGAGAGGATATAGAAATATTGCATTATTCGGTGTAGACTCCAGAGACAACAGTGTCGGAAAAGGAAACAGATCCGATGTCATAATTATATGTTCAATAGATCAGGCTACAGGAGATATTAAGCTTGTATCTGTATACAGAGATACATACCTTGATGTAGGTAAGAATTCATTCCAGAAGGCCACACATGCATATAGCTATGGCGGACCGGCAAGAGCTGTTAAGATGTTAAATGACAGTTTGGATCTTAATATTACAGACTATGTTACATTCAACTGGAAGGCGGTTGCAACAGCAATAAATATTTTGGGCGGTGTAGATATAGAAATCACAAAGCCGGAGTTTAAATATATAAACTCTTATATTACAGAAACTGTAAAGGGAACAGGTATAGGATCCGTACAGTTAAAGGCTCCGGGCATGCAGCATTTGGACGGTGTTCAGGCTGTTGCATATGCAAGACTTAGATATATGGACACAGATTACCAGAGAACGGAAAGACAGAGAAAAGTTATTGAACTTGCCTTTGAGAAGGCAAAGAAGGCCGATCTTAAGACTTTGAATGATCTTCTTGGAAATATGCTTTCCATGGTAGCGACAAATCTTACATGGCAGGACGGTCTTGATGTAATAAATGATTTCGGAAAATATAATTTAAAAGATACTGCAGGTTTTCCGTTTGAATTGGATGATATGACTCTGGGTACAAAGGGATTTATAGTAGTTCCCGTAAACCTTGAGAGTAATGTATTGGAACTTCACAAATATCTTTTCGGTGATGAAAATTATGAGGTTTCCGCAAAAGTAAAAGCCTACAGTGACAGAATTTCATCAGATACCGGAGTTTATAAAGACGGTGACAGTATAAAGCGAGTAAAAACCAGCGGCGGATATAAGTCGAATAAAAACACCGATGAAGATGATAAAGAAACCAAGAGTAAGAAGAAATCTACCACTGAAGCCGAGACTAAAAAGAGTGTAGATATCTACATAGATAATAACGGAAGATATTATCAGCTTGATAAAGACGGTGAAACCGTTTGGATAGATAAAGATGAAGAAAATGATTATTACACAGACGGTGACGGAAATAAGTACTATATAAAAGCCTACCGAGAAGGGAAGTGCGACTGAAAGGGATAAGACCACAAGCGACTCAAAAAAACAGGAGTAAATGTAGGCCCGGGAGAGACCACACAGGCTTCAAAGGGTTCAAATGTGGAGATTATAACTTCGTCAACCGAGGCTCAGAATAAGAAAAAAATACTACAGCTGAAACTCAGACAAAGAAGGTAAACGGACCGGGAGAGACTACTGCGCAAGCAGTGAGGCTCAGCCCAGAAAAATCAAATGGACCGGGTGAAACAACTCAGGCTCAGACAAAGTCGGGAAAAGAGTCCTAAAGAATCTACAGTGGAACCTTTGACGACTACAGCAAAAAGAAGAAACTGTGGCACCTGCTCCTAATGTAGTGGGACCGGGAAGTACTGTTTCACAGACTGTGGAAGCAAAACCTGAATAAAAAACACAAATTTAAACTTATTTCGTACACAAATAAGACACAAAGCATTGGTAGACTATAAACCATAAAGGAAAGCTACCAATGCTTTTTTTAATATATGAAAGGAGCGCACGTAATCGTACGAATAAGAATATGGGATTTGATAGAGATGAATTTGATAATGAGATAAACAATACACAGGAGCTTACAACAAACACAGAAAACACAACAGAGATTTCAAACACAAATACTGCAGATGAAATCGGTATTGATACTCAGTCCGAGCAAAAGGATATAGACAGTATTATAAAAAAAGACATACGGACAGTCTTGCAAAAAGTCGCAGAGAAATATAGCCAAAAAAATGAGGCGGAGTCCGGCAGCAGAGCTAATACGGTAAGTTTAGATAAAACAGATACAAATGAGGAGGTAAACAATAATGCAAACATTGAAGGAAACAGTAGAGAAACTTATAGAACAACTCAGTCAGAAGATGTACGAGCAAGGGCTCTTACCGCACAGCCTCAAAAAGTCCAAAGTAAGGGTAAGGAGCGAAAGAAATCAAAAGTAGGTAAGGCTGTAGGTCTTGTCGCAAGTGCAGCTGTATTCGGACTTGTTGCCGGTGGAGTAATGGTAGGTGTAAATACTGTTGCCAACAGCTATATTTCAAGCAATGTGGAAACTAAAGACAATATTGTTATAGGAAATCAAACAGATATCAAGAGTGACAGTGAAAGCACTGCGGCACCTGCAACAAATCTTTCAAATATGGATGTGTCTACAATTGTAGACAAGGCTATGCCTTCAGTCGTAGCTATTTATGGTAAAGCCGAGATTACACAGAACAGCTTCTTCGGAACACAAAGTTATGAAGCACAGTCAAGCGGTTCAGGTATTATAGTCGGAAAAACAGATACTGAACTTTTGGTAGTCACAAACAATCATGTTATTGCAGATACCGACAGTCTTGAAGTTGAATTTAATGACGGAACAAAGGCTGCAGCTTCCGTAAAGGGAGGAGACAGCGACAATGATGTTGCTGTTGTGGCAATTAAGCTTTCAGATCTTTCAGAGGATACATTGTCAAAGATAAGTATTGCAAATATAGGTGACTCAAATGATATTAAGGTTGGACAGGGAGTGGTTGCCATAGGTAATGCACTTGGTTACGGACAGTCTGTAACTGTAGGTTATATATCGGCATTAAACAGAGAAGTAAAGACTGAGGGAGGCACATCAAGAAATCTTCTTCAGACAGATGCAGCCATAAATCCGGGAAACTCAGGCGGCGCACTCCTTAATATGAAGGGTGAAGTAATCGGTATAAATTCAGCTAAATATTCCGATACCGATGTTGAAGGAATGGGCTATGCCATACCTATTTCTGCAGTAAAGGATCTTATAGCTGAACTTTCAAGCAAAAGAAACCAGAACGGTTGTTGCAGCAGAGAATCAGGGATATCTTGGAATACAGGGTAAGGATATAGATGAGGAAATGGCTAAGGCATATGATATGCCACAGGGTATATATGTTTACAAGGTTGTAGAAGGCGGAGCTGCAGCATCCTCAGACTTGAAGGCCAAGGATATCATAACAAAAGTTTGACGGGACAAAGTGTAAGATCCATGGAAAGTCTCAAAAAAATATGCTTACATATTATGAGAGTGGAAAAACAGTGGATTTGACAGTTCAAAGGCTGGATGAAAGCGGCAATTATGTGGAAAAGACTGTAACAATAACTCTTGGAAAGAGAGAGGCTATAGAGCAGTAATATATTTATACGCAACAGGCATAAATGCCTGTTGCTTTTTTTATCCGATATAATGTATACTAAATTGCTATATAGGAAATGGGGTAGTAATAATGAGACTTAGACATATAAAGGGCTGTGAGGACTTTATAACCGAAGCAAAGGAATGTATCAGAGAAGATAAAGCAATAGAATTGAAAGGGTAGTATACAGGATATTTTTGAGGAGAAAAAGACCTTTGCAGATTGAGATAGGAATGGGCAAGGGACAGTTTATCAGAAATATGGCGATAACACATCAGGATATAAACTTTATAGGTATAGAAAAAGTATGAAAGTGTACTGATGAAAGCAATACAAAGAAAAAAAGAAATCTTGAAAAAGAGAAGAGTATAGACAATCTAAGATTTCTATGTGCAGATGCAAAAGAAAGCTCTCAGAGATATTTGAGGCAGGTGAGGTTGACAAGATTTTTTTCTTAATTTTCTCGGATCCTTGGCCGAAGGACAGACATGCAAACAGAAGACTTACATCACCGGATTTTTTTAAAATGTGTACGATATTATATTGAAAAAAAGGACGGAGTAATAGAATTTAAGACCGATAATATCGGGCTGTTTGAATATTCTTTGGAGGTGGTAAAAGGATTCAAAGTGGAAACTTGATTTTTTTGCGACTTTTGACTTTTCATTCTGAAAAAGGAATCTGAAGGAAATATAATGACGGAATATGAAGAGAAATTCTCAAGTCAGGGAAATAAGATTTGTAAAAATGATTATAAGCAGATAAAAAAATCACCTGCCGAAAATAGGCAGGTGAAATAAAAAAAGCTCAATGATGACGGTCATTGGAGTTTGTTTTATGCATTGATACTATCAACAGCCTTTGAAAGTCTTGCAACCTTACGAGATGCATTGTTCTTGTGATATACACCCTTTGATGTCGCCTTTGTAATCTCAACGATAGCATTCTTAAGGTTCTCCTGTGCAAGCTTCTTGTCATTTCGTTTGCAACAGCACTGTCAACTTTCTTAATAGCAGTCTTTACTTTTTGATCTGATAGACTTATTTCTCTCAGTTCTAACTAAAAGCAACTTGAATTCTCTTCTTTGCTGATTTGATATTAGCCACAATTACCTCCAATAAATAAATAACTTTTTTTGTTGAATTAAATTTTACTTTTTAAAAGTTTATATTGAAGCCTGGACACGGACAGTTCAATCTAAACGCGAATATAATTTTAGGATATTCTAAGTGGAATGTCAAGGTTTAAGAGAAAGTTTTGTTGAATAGATTTGATATTTATTTTATATGTCTTTATAATAAAAACAAAGTGATAAAAATATACGGCGTGGGGGACATGAAAAACTTTGGATAGAGAAACAATAAAAAAAGATGTTACATGCGCAAATCAATGTAAACGGTCATATTATCGGAGCGGCTTTTGGGATCTGGCATGACAGCCAAATATGTTGCCATGGGAGGTGTAGACCCGTCTTCCGTCGAAGTACTATGAAAGTTCCGACGTTTTAAATTTCTAATAAGCTATTTAGTTTTATGCAATTCTTTTAAATCCCTTTATTTTAAAGGCTTTTTCTTACATAAAAAAATATTTCAAAAAAATTTGAAATATTTTTTTAAGTATGTTATAATCATAGTACTTCATAGTACTTTACTTTTTAGAGGTGTTTATGGCTTATTTTTTTGAGAAAAGAAAAAGAAGAAAAAAAGGTACTTATCTTCAGATGTATGAATCATTTTGGGATAAGGATAAAAAGCAACCAAGAACAAAAAATGTAAAATCTTTTGGTTATGTTGAGGATTTGATTTCAGGTGAGATTCCGGATCCTGTTAAATTTTACAGCGACTATGTAAAAAGAGCAAAATGAGAATAGAACAAAAAGTTCTTTCTGAAGAATCCCGTCCTCGTGCATTTTCCACTCCTGTTGAACTTAATATAGGACACTTCTTGCTCTACTCATTGATTGATGAGCTTGATGTTAAGGAAACTATTGATATACTTGCTTCTCAAATGCGTTTTCAGTTCTCTGTATTTGACTTAATTACGCAACTTATTTATGCAAGGGTTATATCACCATGCTCTAAGTCAAAGACAGCCTCTCATGTCTTTCCATACATTTACGGCGACTCTACAATCTCTGAAGACCAAGTATATGACGGGTGTTCTTTCATAGGAGAGTCTTATAAGAAGTACATTGATTTGTTTAATCACTCTTATGAAAAGTATTTTAAAAGAGATTTAAGCAATGTATTTTTCGATTGTACTAATTATTACTTTGAAATTGATCTTCCTAGCGATGACAAGCAAAAGGGACCTTCAAAAGAGAATAGGCACTCTCCGATAATAGGGCAGGCTTTACTTTTTAGATGCTGATCTCAGTACCTGTCTCCATGCAAATGTATCCCGGAAATGAATCGGAAAAGCCATATATTAGAAAAGTTATTGAAGAAATGAAGCAACGACACAACGTATCAGGCAAGACAATTCAGGTGGCTGATAAAGGACTTAATTGTGCAAGAAATATTTATCGTCGCAGTTAAAGAAGCTTGTGACGGCTATATATTTTCAAAAATCAATACATGGTAAGAATTTAAGTGAAAAAGGAAAAAGAAATGGGTTCTACTTGAGAATGATACAAATGTCTTTTTTTAATTACACTGATGAAAGAGGCAATATATCATTTCGTCTTAAATCATGTATTGACAGCTTTGATTACAGTTTTAAAGAGATTGATCCGGAAACAGGAAAAAGAGAGTGTTACAAGGTTTTCTGTAAAAAGAAAAAGCGTATCGTCTCTTATAATCCTAACCTTGCAAAGAAACAAAGGCTTGAAATAATGAAAATGGTCGATAAAGCTTCAAAGTTTTCTACATACAAAAAAATATCGCTAAAGATGAACTTGGAGATTGTGCTAAATATGTAGACATCATAACTAAAGATAGTACAGGCAAGACAATAAAGCCTATAATAGATTTAAATAAATCTAAGATTGATGAAGATCTTAAATATGCAGGATATAATCTTTTAGTGACATCCGAGATAGATATGGAACCATTACAGGTATATAAAAACATACCATAGCCTATGGAAAAATCGAGGAATCTTTTAGACTTACAAAAATCATACCTGGATGCTAGGCCTGTTTATTTACAGAAAAAAAGAAACAATCTATGGGCATTTTTTTGATATGCTACCTTAGCTTGTTTCTTTTTAAGAGTATTAGAAATCAAGTGCTTCAAAAAAATAAAAATAAACTCTTATGACTTGATTAACTTTATGCGTGATTTTTAGGGTGGTAAATAAAGGTGATAATACATATATAAATATATCAAGAGACCAGGCTGTTAACGAAAAAGGTTAAAAAAACTGGTTGGTTTTAGTAACCTTGATGCCCTCTATTTAACCAAAGCTGAAGTCGACAATTTCTTTCAAAAACTGCATGCTCTTGGATACCTAGAGTACTAGGTTTTGAGAGAAACGACGGAAGTCAGGTTTGATATTTATTTTATATGTCTTTATAATAAAAACAAAGTGATAAAATATACGGCGTGGGGGACATGAAAAACTTTGGATAGAGAAACAATAAAAAAAGATGTTACATGCGCAAATCAATGTAAACGGTCATATTATCGGAGCGGCTTTTGGGATCTGGGCATGACAGCCAAATATGTTGCCATGGGAGGTGTAGACTTTATAATGGCTCTCAGTGCGGGAAAAATATCGTATTACCGGCAGAAGTTCCTATGCAAGCTATCTGTGTTATGGTAACAGCAATGATATTGTTATGGAATTGGGTACAAGAGAACTGTTGCCTATTATAAAAAACATTCCCATACTTTTTGGAATATTGGCTTCGGATCCGGAAATAAACCTATATGAATATATTAGGGAAATAAAAATGAGCGGATTTGCGGGAATTGTAAATTTCCCCACACTGGCTTTGATAGACGGGAAGTTTCGCGAGGCATTGGAGGAGGAAGGCACTTCATTTGAAAAAGAGATTGAGGCAATAAAGCTTGCCGATTATTTTGATCTGTTTACAGTGGCTTTTGTAACTACAGAATATGAGGCAAAAAGAATGATAGATGCCGGAGCGGATGCCATATGTGTTCATCTTGGACTTACGAAGGGAGGATTTTTGGGAGCAAAGAAATCATTGTCATTATATGATGCTCACAGGATGGCGGAAGATATATTTAAAGTTTGCGAGGAAAAAAATAAAGATATTATAAGAATGATATATTCAGGACCTGCAAGTACACCGATAGATATGAAGTATATGTATCAAAATACAAGCTGTCAGGGGTATATAGGCGGTTCTACATTTGAGAGAATACCTATAGAAAGGGCAATTCATAATACGACGAAGGCCTTTAAAAGCTATGGAGAGTTTAACAGTGAGGACCTCTTTGTAAAAAGCTATAGACGGAAGTTTAAATACAGCCGATTATACCGAGATGGCAAAAAGGTATATTGAAGAACATTATATGGAAGTAATTCAACTTAGAGATCTGGCCTTGGTGGCGCATATATCGCCGACATATTACAGTATAAGATTCAAAAAAGATACAGGGATGTCATTCACGGAATATTTAATTTGGTTTAGGCTCAATAAAGCTAAAGAACTCTTGAAAAAAACGGCAAGACTTCCTGTAAGGAAATAGGAATGGCTGTTGGTTATACGGATTATGTTCAATTCACCAAAAATCTTTAAGAAGTATATAGGAGTATCTCCGGAAATATATCGTAAACAAAAAAATAAATAAAAAAAATATGAAGAACAATCTCTTTTTGGTACCGATAAGAGGTTGTTTTTTTGTTCTTATATTATAAAAAGATAATATAAGAACAATATTTAATATATAAAAATACAATTAGAATATAAAAATAAACACAATAAAAAGATAAAAATAATGACATTTAATTTTTTTATATTTAGGGTATTATTAAAGCATGGTTATTTATAAGGAATCGTAACAAGTCTAAACGGAAAGGAGTCTAAAGGATTAGATGAAAACTATTGCTGTAGCAGGTACATTTGATACTAAGGGTGAAGAGTTTCTATATGTCAAAGAGCTGATAGAAGAACTGGGGTTAAAGGCATATATGATAAATACCGGTGTATTTGATTCTGAGATTGAGGTTGATGTATCAAATAAAGAAATTGCAAAAGAAGCAGGCTATGATATTGAAGATATTGTCTCAAGAAGAGACAGGGCAATGGCCACAGAGGCTTTATCAAAGGGAATGGAGCTGTTGATTCCAAGGCTTTATGCTGAAGGAAAGTTTGACGGTATCATCTCATTTGGAGGTTCCGGAGGAACATCACTTGTAACACCTGCAATGAGGGCCTTACCTATCGGTGTACCTAAAATGATGGTTTCCACCATGGCTTCAGGAAATGTATCTCAGTATGTCGGGACAAGTGACATAATAATGATGCCTTCTATAGTGGATGTTGCAGGTCTGAATAAAAATTTCAAAAAAACAATATTTAAAAAAATGCGGTACTTGCTATTGCCGGAATGGTGGGAATGGCGGATAAGATAAAAAAAGTTGAGGAAGATGAAAAAAACCTTTGATTGCCGCTACAATGTTCGGAGTAACTACTCCATGTGTGGATTTTGCAAAAGAGTATTTGGAAGAGCGTGGTTATGAAGTACTTGTTTTCCATGCAACGGGAACAGGCGGAAAGACTATGGAGTCTCTTATAGATGCAGGGATTTTTTTCAAAGGAGTACTGGATATTACAACAACAGAGTGGTGTGATGAAATAGTCGGAGGAGTACTTGGTGCCGGACCTAACAGACTTGAAGCTGCGGGAAGAAATCATGTTCCACAGGTTGTTTCTGTTGGTGCACTTGATATGGTAAACTTCGGACCGATTGATACTGTCCCTGAGAAATTTAAAAATCGTAATTTTTATAAACATAATCCGACAGTTACTCTAATGAGAACTACAGTGGAAGAAAAATATAAAAATTCGGTCAAAAGATTGCAGAAAAAAATTAAATGCATCTTCCGGTAAGACAGTATTGATTCTACCTTTAAAAAGGAGTATCAATGATTGATGCACAAGGTCAGCCTTTTTATGGAATTAAAGAGGATGAAGCTTTTGTTTGATACATTAAAAAAATAATATCGACACAGATAAAGTTAATATAGTCGAGATGGATAATAATATAAATGATAAAGCTTTTGCACAAAGAGTCGCAGAAGAACTTATTAAAATGTTGGAAGTATAAATATATAAGTAAAGGAGAAATAAAATGAACAGACAATCAAGAAAAGAGATCATGGACAAGTTTAAATCTGAGGTAGCAGCCGGAAAGATCCTTGTAGGTGTCGGTGCCGGAACAGGTATTACAGCAAAGTGCAGCGAAAAAGGCGGAGCCGATATGCTTATCATCTATAACTCAGGGCGTTTTAGAATGGCAGGTAGAGGATCTTTATCAGGATTATTGGCTTATGGTGATGCAAATAAAATTGTACAGGAAATGGGTGCGGAAGTACTTCCTATAGTAAAGAACACTCCTGTCCTTGCAGGTGTTTGCGGAACAGATCCGTTCCGTGTAATGGACCTTTTCTTAAAGCAATTAAAGGATCAAGGCTTTAACGGTGTACAAAACTTCCCGACAGTAGGATTGATAGACGGTAAGTTCCGTGCAAATCTTGAGGAAACAGGAATGGGATATGGGCTCGAAGTAGAAATGATCAGAGAAGCACATAAGCTTGATATGTTAACATGTCCATATGTTTTCGATCCTGAGCAGGCAAAGGCTATGGCAGAGGCAGGTGCAGATATTTTAGTTGCCCATATGGGACTTACAACAAAGGGATCAATCGGAGCTGAAACCGCTTTAACCCTTGACGATTGCTGTGAAAAGATTCGTGAGATCATTAAGGCAGGTCGTGAGGTTAATCCGGAGATAATGGTAATTTGCCATGGCGGTCCTATTGCAGATCCTGAGGATGCTGCATATGTAATAAAGCATGTTCCTGAGATTGACGGCTTCTTTGGAGCTTCTTCTATAGAGAGATTGGCATCAGAGAGAGGCATGACATCACAGACAGAAGCATTTAAGGCAATACAGAAATAATATATTGAGACAAATTTGACCGGCTCATAATAAGAGCCGGTTTTTTATGATAAAAATTTTTTGAAAAAATTAGCACTCAACTATTGACAGTGCTAATAATTGGTATTATAGTATGCATATAACAAATAAGACATAGATAACAATATTGTTACAAGGTTTTATTTGCAAACTATAATGAATACTAAAGAAGGAGATATGGATATGTTATTACCGGGAAGAAGTTACAATTTATTTGATGATTTTTTTAATAATGATTTTTTTGGAAGAGATTTTAGAAAGTTTGAGGCTCCAAGCATGAAGACAGATGTAAAGGAAGTCGAAGGAAACTATGAGCTGAGTGTAGAGATTCCTGGATTTAATAAGGAAGATATAAGTGTAAGCTTAAAGGACGGATACCTTACAATCAGTGCAAAGCATGAGGAAAATAAAGATGAAAAGGATGAACAGGATAAATACATCCGTAGAGAGAGAAGATTCGGTTCATGTCAGAGAAGTTTCTTTGTAGGAGAAGCAATAACCGAGGAAGATATCAAGGCTTCATATAACAACGGTATTTTGAAACTCACTTTGCCAAAGGAAAAAGAGAGACTTCCACAGGAGCCGAAGACAATTGCAATTGAATAATTTTTTTAAGACTGCTGTAAAAAGGCAGTCTTTTTTTCTTTTGTCTTTTTTTATTAAGTTATGGCATTATCTATTGTATATTGGGGTACTTAGTGTTATCATAATTTTTTTAAAGAGTATGAATTTATATATCGGAGGTTGTTTATGGCATTGATTTTACCAAAGGGTTATGATCCTGTATTAAGTGTAAGACAGACGCAGGAAGCGATAAAATATATCAGAGATACATTTCAAAAAAAGAATTCGGAAAAAGAAATGAATCTGGAGAGGGTTTCAGCTCCTTTATTTGTATCAAAGTCAAGCGGATTGAATGATAACTTAAACGGAGTTGAGCGTCCTGTAGCATTTGATATACTCGGGGTTCCTAATGAGGAGTATGAAGTTGTTCAATCACTTGCAAAGTGGAAGAGAATGGCTCTTGGTGAGTATAATTTTGCGCCGGGTGAAGGCCTTTACACAAATATGAATGCCATAAGAAGAGATGAGGAACTTGACAATCTTCACTCATGCTATGTGGATCAATGGGACTGGGAAAAGGTAATAAGAAAAAGAAGACAGAACTATTGAGGTTTTTGGAAGATACGGTAAGAACCATATTTAAAGTGATCAAGCATATGGAGCATGAGGTGTGGTATAAATATCCTGAGGCTGTCAACCATTTGCCGGATGATATATTCTTTATCACATCAGAGGATCTTAGACTTAGATATCCTGATAAGACTCCGAAGGAGAGAGAAAATCTTATTGTTAAAGAACATGGCTGTGTTTTTGTGGAGAAAATCGGTGGTGCTTTGGGGAGACGGAAAGCCTCATGACGGCAGAGCACCTGACTATGACGACTGGGAGTTAAACGGTGATATTCTCTTCTGGTTTGAGAATTTAAAATGTGCATTGGAAATATCAAGTATGGGTATCAGAGTGGATGAAGCGGCAATGGAAGCTCAGTTAAAGACCGCAAATGCACTTGACAGAAAGAGTTTACCTTTCCATAAGGCTCTTTTGGCGGGAGAATTACCATATACAATAGGTGGAGGTATAGGACAGAGCAGACTTTGTATGCTTCTTCTTAACAAAGCACATGTTGGAGAAGTTCAGTCAAGTGTTTGGCCTGCCGATATGATTGAGGCTTGCAAAAAGAATAGAATGATACTATTATAAAGTCAGTAGTCAGCTTAAAAAAATATGTCAGTTTTTAAATAAAAGCCGACACCGGAATTTAAAAGGAGTGTTTTTATGGCGAGAAAAAGAAAGAAAGCCGGCGCAATATCGGAAAATAAATTTGCGATAATTTTTGTCACCGGAGTGGTTTTATCTGTAGCGATTATTCTCGGATTAAAGGTAAACAGTATAAAAACAGGAATTGGCAAAAAGAGAGTCCTACAATCAAAAAAAGTAATTGAAGAACTTGAGAGTGAAGACGAAAGATCAAAGAAACTTGAAGAACAAAGAAAAAATATGTTCAAACCGACAGTTATATAATAGAAATGGCAAGAGAAAAACTTGGACTTGTTTTTTTCCTGATGAGATTGCTATAAAGGCAGAAAAAAATAATATGTTAGATATAGATACGTTTAGTCATTTCATAGAGGATAATAATCTGATCGAAAAAAAAGATAGAATAGTACTCGGTGTAAGTGGAGGTGCAGATTCCATATGCCTGTTGCATACACTGAGTCGTATACAAAAAGCCTTAGAAATAAGGCTTTTTGTCGTACATATAAATCATGGTATAAGAGGTGAAGAGGCAAGTCGTGATGAAAATTATGTAAAGAAATTTTTGTGAAAAAAACTTGATATTTGTTTTTTTCAGCTTTCACTATGATATACCGAGAATTGCAAAAGAGCATAAACTAAGTGAAGAAGAAGCCGGAAGAAAGATGAGATATGAGGCTTTTGAAAGTGTATCAAAAGATATAGCGTTAAAGGAAGGATCGGATTTTAACAAGATCAAAATTGCAGTGGCTCATAATAAAAATGACAATGCGGAGACCATACTTCACAATCTTTCAAGGGGTAGCGGTATATCGGGATTAAAGGGTATTTTTGGTAAGAAATAAAAAAATATTATAAGACCTTTACTGGCATTTTCAAGGGATGAAATAGAGGACTATCTTAAAAGAAACAGTATAGATTATATGACGGACAGTACCAATCTGGAAAATGATTATACAAGAAATATTTTAAGGAACGAGGTCTTTCCGATACTTGAAAAAAACGTTAACAGTAATGTGATCAATAATTTTTATAAATCTTCTAAAAATTGCGACTGAGGCCGATGAGTTTTTGAAAAGTTCAGCTATAAAAATTTTGTGAAAAGAATTTAAAAAAATCAAAGGCAAATATGAATTTTTATTAGACAAAGAGGCCTTACTTAATGAGTCTCATATTATCAGTACATATATTATCAGGTATACTTTAAGAAAAGTATTAAAGAGTAAAGAGCTTGGAATAAAAAGATATCGGTATGGTGCATATAGAGGATATATGGAATCTTGCAAAAATCGGAAAAACGGAAAAAAAGCTTGATTTAAAAATACGGAATAAAAAGTCTACAATGAATATGAAAATATAAGATTTGCAGATGAAGATAAAAAAAGAATCGGATGATGATAAATATGTATTACCTGAAATAAACTACAAGATTTTGGATAATTTCAATATTAAGGACATTCCGAAAGCCGGTAATATCAGGTGGCTTGATTTTTGACAAAGTCCTTGAAAATATAGTAAAAATATAATAGAAAACCTATATGTATAAACAATATTATTAATAAAGATGATATGATAAAAAAATCATAGAGGAAAAATATTGTAATCAGAAGATGTGAAAGCGGAGATTTTATACATATAAAAATCCGGCAGAAAGGCTGTCAAAAAAACTTTTCACGGATGATAAGATACCTTTAAATATCAGAGGGAACATGTAGTTGTTGCGACGGGCTTTGAGATACTTTGGATATTTAGAGAGAGCAATATATTCGGAGAGGACGCCGGACTTGACAGAACGGGAGAACTCTACAGAATAGATGAAAATACAAAAAAATATTTTAAAAAAATAGAAGTAAGTAGGAGATGATATGAAAGAAAAAAAGTTGAAGTACTGATATCGGAAGATGAGATAAGTAAAAAGGATTTTTGGAGATTGCGGGAAGAATCAATGCAGATTACAAGGGCAAAGATTTGATACTTATATGTGTGCTAAAGGGTGGAGTCATGTTTATGTGTGACCTTGCCAAGAGACTTGATTTGAATGTAAGACTTGATTTCATGAGTGTTTCAAGCTACGGTGCTGAAACTACAAGCTCAGGTGTTGTAAAGATAATAAAGGATCTGGACGACAGTATAGCAGGTAAGGATGTACTTGTAGTAGAAGATATTATTGATTCAGGTAATACTTTGTCATATCTTCTTGATATATTGGAAAAGAGAGGACCGAAGTCAATAAAGCTTTGTACTCTTTTAGATAAGCCGTCAAGAAGAGAAAAGGATGTTACTGTAGACTATGTATGCTTTGAAATAGAGGACAAGTTTGTGGTGGGATACGGACTTGATTACGACCAGAGATATAGAAATCTTCCATACATCGGGGTTATGGAGCTTTCTGACCAGATTGGAGAATAATGAAAAAAACGGATAATCCGGTAAGAATGTTTTTCTTACTGTTTGTTGTGGCACTTATAATATGGCTGATATTTAACATGGGAAATCAGCTGAGTATTACAAAACTTAACTCTGCCGAGTTTAACAGCGTAATTGAAGAGAATAATATCGGACTGATAGAGATAAGACAGAATTCACAAACTCCTACAGGTGAGGCTATAATTTACTTCAAGGATCAGGATAAATACGGTAAAGCTGAAGTACATTATTTTATATCTGATGTAAATGAGTTCATCAAAAAAATGGAGGCTAAGGATATAACTTATATCTTAGATGATGTTCCGAGAGAGAGCATATTTACAAATACCGTATTGCCGGTATTACTTGCGGCCGTCATGGTAATGTTCTTTGTCATGTATATGAACGGAAAGATTGCGGCAGGCGGCGCCGGCGGCAATAATAAGATGATGAATTTCGGCAAAAGCAGAGCCAGAATCGTAAAGACTGCAAATGTAAACTTTTCAAAGGTTGCAGGACTTGAGGAAGAGAAAGAAGAACTGGCTGAAGTTGTAGACTTTTTAAAGGATCCGGGCAAGTACACAAGACTTGGTGCCAGAATTCCTAAAGGAATTATATTGGTGGGACCTCCGGGAACCGGAAAAACTCTTTTGGCAAAGGCGGTGGCCGGTGAAGCCGGAGTACCTTTCTTTACAATATCAGGTTCCGATTTTGTGGAGATGTTTGTAGGTGTCGGTGCAAGCAGAGTCAGAGATCTTTTTGAGGACGCCAAGAAAAATGCACCATGTATTATATTTATAGATGAGATTGATGCGGTCGGTAGAAGAAGAGGTTCAGGACTTGGCGGAAGTCACGATGAGAGAGAGCAGACTCTAAATCAGCTCCTTGTGGAGATGGACGGATTTGGAGGAAATCAAGGCATCATAGTGATGGCGGCAACAAACCGTGTAGATATTTTGGATCCTGCACTCCTTAGACCGGGAAGATTTGACAGAAAAGTTGCAGTAGGCAGACCTGATGTAGCTGCAAGAGAAGCAATATTGAAGATACATGCTTCATCAAAGCCTTTAGGTGATGATGTAGACTTACATTCGGTGGCGAGACAGACTTCAGGATTTACAGGTGCGGACCTTGAAAATCTTATGAACGAGTCGGCAATACTTTCCGCAAGGGAAGGAAAGGCTTATATTTGTGCAGATGATATAAACAGAGCATTTATAAAAAGTGGGAATAGGTACTGAGAAGAAATCAAGAATAGTAAGTGAAAAGGAAAAAGCGATTACCGCATATCATGAGGCCGGACATGCCATACTTTTCAGAGAACTTGAAGGAGTAGGACCGGTACACACCATTTCCATTATACCTACAGGTGTAAGTGCTGCAGGATATACAATGCCTTTGCCGGGCGAGGATCAGATGTTTAATACAAAAATCCAAGATGTTAAATGACATAATGGTAAGTCTTGGAGGAAGAATAGCGGAAGAAATCATCTTCGGTGACATTACGACAGGAGCAAGCTCAGACATAAAGCAGGCGACAAAGGTTGCAAAGGCAATGGTGATGGAGTTCGGTATGAACGATAGAGCCGGACTTGTAAATTACGGCAATGAAGGTGATGAAATATTCATAGGAAGAGACTTCGGTCAGACAAAGGGATACAGCGAAGAGACTGCAAGTATGATTGATGAGGAAGTCAGAAACATTATCAATGATTGCCACAAAAAGGCGAAAGAGATAATATTGAAGAGAAAGTATGTGCTTGAGTCATGTGCTAAGCTTCTTATAGAGAAAGAAAAGATAGGTTTTGAAGAATTTGAGGCGTTATTTTAAATGAATATTGAAGGTATTTTTAGTGATGAAACGATAGATTATATATCATTACAAAGCCTTAAAAATAGACAGGAAATACGAATACAGATAAGGGTTTTTAAGGATGATAAGCCGGAAATTTTTTTGGTAAATCATTTTGATGGTAGTGAATCAAAGATGAAAAAGCTTCGTTCAAGTGAATACTTTGATTATTACTACGCTGATTTGAATGATGTAAATTATTTTCAAATATTATTTTTAAAAATAAATGAGGGCGGAAGAACTCTTTTTATACAAGATTCGGAGTTACGGATTATTTAAAAGAAGACACATTGTTTGAATACAATAAAGACTTCTCTTTTGCCTGAGTGGGCAAAGGGAGCTTTTAATGTATCAGATATTCATCGACAGATTCAATCGTGGAGATGAAACCAATGATGTCGTGGATGATGAATATATATATATAGGTTTACCTGTAAAACATAAGGAAAAATTGGAATGAATATCCTTCAAACTTTGATGTGGGATATTTCTATGGCGGAGACTTGGAGGGCGTTTTACAAAAAAACTGGACTACTTAAAGGACTTTGGGGTTGAGGTGATATACTTTAACCCTCTATTTGTATCACCTTCAAATCACAAATATGATACGCAGGACTATGACTACATCGATCCCCATATAGGAAAAAAATTGTGGAGGATACGGACGGAGTTTTAGGTGAGTTTGACAGTGACAATAAAAAAATGCTGCAAAGTATGTAAAAAGAGTTACAAGTAGGAAAAAAATCTTGAGGCAAGTAATGAAGTATTTATAAAAACTGGTAAAAGAAGCTCATAAGAAAAAAATATCAAAGTGATTATAGACGGAGTATTTAATCACTGCGGATCCTTTTAATAAATGGATGGACAAAGAGGGTATTTATAAAAAGAGCGGATGAAGAATATCCGATAGGTGCATACTGGTCAGAAGAAAGTGAATTCAGATCATACTTTTAACTTTATCGGAACGGAATATGACGGCTGGTGGGGACATGATACCTTGCCGAAGCTCTATTATGAAAAACAGTCAAAAAGCTGGTTGATGAGATACTTAGAATTGCAAAGAAGTGGATATCACCGCCTTTTAATGTGGACGGTTGGAGACTTGATGTAGCAGCAGATCTCGGATATACAAAAAGAGTTTAACCATAAGTTTTTGGACTATGTTCAGAGATGCGGTAAAATCCGTAAACAAGGACGCAATTATTCTTGCCGAGCATTACGGTGATCCGAGTTTTTGGCTGGACGGCAAGTGTTGGGACGGAGTAATGAACTATGACGGCTTTATGGAGCCGGTGAGCTGGTTTCTGACAGGCCTTGAAAAACATTCCGACAGAGAGGATATGAGCCTTAAGGGAAATGCAGATGTGTTCTTTATGATGTTAAAGAATGCGCTTGGAAAAATGCATTATGATGTAGCACTTGTATCTATGATTCAGCTTTCAAATCATGATCATTCCAGATTCCTGACAAGAACAAACGGTATTGTAGGAAGAATAAATACTCATAAATCAGAGGATGCAAGCTTAGGTGTAAAGCTTGAAGTTATGAGGCAGGCCATAATGATGCAGTTAACTCTGCCGGGTGCACCTACCGTATACTATGGTGACGAGGTCGGAGTATGCGGTTTTACAGATCCGGACAGCAGGAGAACATATCCTTGGGGAAATGAAAATCTTGAACTTTTTAGAGTATCACAGATATATGAACAGATGGCATAGAATAAGAAAAAGAGTTAAAAACACGGCTCTTTGATAAAAACTTATTTCAAAAAGACGGTATAGTAGGTTATGCAAGAGTTTCAAAAGATAATGTATCTGTAATTATAATTCATACCGGAAGAGAAAAAAAGAAAATAGATATTCCGCTCTATCTCACAGGTATGAGAGATAATGCGGCTATAAGCAGAGTAATATATACAAATCCTACAGGTTACAATGTAGGAATGGTAACATATTTTAATGATAACGGCCATGTGAACATGGAGATAGAACCACATTCGGGATATTTACTGGTGAGTGAGAACTTGTAAAGCGACGGCTATATGGAGAATATATGGAACAGGATAATAAAAAATATACCGGGAAATTATTCAGTAATACTGATTTGAAACTGCTTATAGTTCCGCTGATTATCGAGCAGTTTCTGGCCATAGCTGTAGGAATGTCGGATACCGTTATGGTAAGCTTTGCAGGTGAGGCGGCAGTATCGGGAGTGTCGCTTGTTGATATGGTAAACAATGTGCTTATATCTTTACTTGCTGCACTTGCAACAGGCGGTGCAGTAGTAATCAGTCAGTTTATAGGTGCAAGGAAAAACGACGATGCATGTACTGCGGCTGCTCAGCTTGAGATTATGACATTTTCGGTTTCCGTTATTATTTCCATACTTGTTATAATATTCGCTCATCCTCTTATATCAATGCTTTTCGGTAATATAGATAATGAGGTGTTTGAGGCAAGCAAGCAGTATTTGACAATAACCGCAATAAGTTTTCCTATGCTGGCAATATATAATTCAGGCGCGGCTATATACAGAAGTATAGGAGATTCAAAGACTTCCATGAAAGTCAGCATACTTATGAATATAATAAATGTAGTCGGAAACAGTGTCGGAATCTTTGTATTACATATGGGAGTGGCCGGTGTGGCTATACCGAGTGTTATATCAAGAGGTGTAGCCGCTATTGCTATAACAATACTTGCATCAAGGAATAAAAATGCTATAGTTTATTTGAAGTTAGAAGAGGTATTCAGACTGAGAATGGACTATATGAGAAGGATACTTTATATCGGAATACCTTCAGGAATTGAAAACTCACTGTTTCAGGTCGGAAGGGTTGCTGTAGTTTCCATAATTTCAAACTTTGGAAGAGCGGAGATAGCGGCCAATGCCATAGCAAATAATCTTGACGGACTTGGCGTAAACATGGGCAATGCGATAAGTATTGCTATGATAACGGTCATAGGAAGATGTGTGGGTGCGGGAAATTATAAAGAAGCTAAATACTATGTAAAAAAACTGATGTTTATAGGATATGCGGTCATTATAATTCCCACTATATTTATATTGGGATTTCAAAGCTTTTTTATCTCAATATATAAGGTATCGGATGCCACAAGAGAGCTTACAGCCGTACTGGTATGGATACATATGGGAATGGCGGTATTCTTATGGCCTCTAAAGCTTTATACTTCCTAATGCACTAAGAGCAGGAAATGATGTGAAGTTTACTATGACGGTAAGTCTGTTTTCAATGGCGGTATTCAGATTTGCAACATCACTTTTTATAGCCAATGTTTTTCATATAGGAGCAATAGGTGTATGGTGTGCAATGATTATAGACTGGGTATTTCGATCGTCAAATTTTTGCATATAGATTTATATCAGGAAAAATGGTGGCATAAGGATTTGAAAAAAAGGGGAAACATGATAGTTGATTTACATTGTGATACAATCAGTGAAATATAAAAAAATAAGGGTATAAGTCTAAAAGAGAATGATTTAATGATTGATATAAGCAAGCTGAAAAAAATCAGATGTACTTTTACAATGCTTTTGCTATGTTTACATATTTAAAAAGAGGTGGACTCACCATATAAATATGTAAATGAACTGATTGATTTGTATGAAGAAGAAATAGAGAAAAAAATTCGTCTGATATTGCGTTTGCAAAAAAAGCTATAGCGATATCCAAAAAAACAGGGAAAAACAATAAGATTTCGGCATTCCTCACAATAGAAGAGGGTGAGGCGATAGAGGGCAGTATAGAAAAATCTTATACACTTTTTACAACAGAGGTGTAAGGATGATAACTCTTACCTGGAATTTTGAAAACTGTATAGGCTTCGGTAATAAACGAATTATAGAAAACGGTGAATGTGTCGGCTATACCCCTGATAAAGACAACGGTCTTAAACCTTTCGGATTTGAGGTTGTGGAAAAAATGGAAGAGTTGGGAATAATAGTTGATGTTTCACATCTTTCGGATGCGGGAATTTATGATATAATTGATATTGCAAAGAGACCTTTTGTTGCGAGTCACTCCAATGCCAGAGCGGTATGCAATCATTCGAGAAATTTGACTGATGATATGATAAAGAAGATGGCAAATAAAGGATGCATTTCGGGGCTTAACTTTTATCCTGAGTTCTTATCGAAGGATTTTTCAAACAGAGAAAGAAAAGCCTATATAGACGATACTATAGATATGCTCAAATATATGGTAAATGTTGGAGGAAGCGAGTTTGTGGCTCTGGGCTCGGACTATGACGGATTCAGTGATATTTTTAGAGTGGAAGGATGCAGGGGAATGGGACTCTTGACAGATGCAATGGAGAGGGAAGGCTTTAGCGCAAGTCTTATTGAAAAATATAACATATAAAAAAATGCACTCAGGATTATAAAGGAAGTGGTTAAATGATCAGAATAGCGGTGCTTATTTTGATACTTGTCTTTGTATGTGCAGTCTATGTACTACATGCAAAGATGGAAGAGGATGAAGAAAAAAGCGGAAATGATATCATAGATGATATGATTAAAAATAATGTAATTGATGAAATAGCAAAGGGTAAGGATAGAGGCTAATGAGTACAGCGGTTGTATTGGATAGTAACAGTGGTTTGACAAAGGAAGAGGCAAGAGAGCTTGGCATGTATATTTTGCCTATGCCGTTTATGATAGACGGAAAAGAATATTTAGACGGTAAGGATATTACATATGATGAGTTCTTAAGATTACAAAAGAACGGTGCCGATATAGTGACATCACAGCCTTCACCTGAAGATGTGATGGATCTGTGGACTGAACTTTTAAAAGAGTATGATTCAATAATACATATACCTATGACATCAGGGCTTTCAGGTTCATGTGATACGGCAACAATGCTTTCAAATGAGGATGAGTTTTTCGGTAAGGTATTTGTAGTGGATAATAAGAGAATATCAATCACACAGATAAGTGCCGGTTTGGATGCAATAGAGATGCTTAAAGAGGGCATGTCACCTGAAAAGATAAAGGAAAAACTTGAAGCCGATGCAGGCAAGTCGGGAATATATTTGATGGTAAGTGATTTGAAATATCTTAAAAAGGGCGGAAGGATTACACCTATGGCAGCCGCTCTTGCTTCATTGCTGAAGATAAAACCTGTACTTCAAATTCATGAATCAAAGATTGATGCTTATGGAAAAGCCAGAACATTTAAACAGGCAAAGCAGATAATGCTTGAAGCGTTAAAAAAGGATCTTGCAGAGAGACTTGATGATCCGGATGCTAAAAATTCCAGAGTAATGATAGCACAGTATGATGCGCTCGATTTTGCAAATGAATTTGCAGCAGAGCTTGAGCCTGTTTTTGGAAAGGTGGATATAGTTAATCTTTCACTTTCCGTGGCAACACATATAGGCCCGGGAACGGTTGCTGTTGCTGCAGCAAGAAAGTCAAGTGACAATTAAGATTATGGATGTTGAAAAGAAAAAAACGAAATTTAAACTGCCTCCTATAAATTTGAGGGTGCTTTTGTCTGTAGTATTTTTACTTTTCGGTGTCTTACCTATATTTATATATGGAGGAATTGTAAGCCGTACAAATTTTACCTCAAGAGTGGATGCAAGGAAAATAGAGTTGCAGACAAAATGTCTTATGCTCAGCAACAAACTCACAAGAGGAAATTTTTTTGAAAAAAATTCCGATAACAGGGAGGTTATAAGATCCGAGATAGATACAGTAGCGGATATATATAACGGTAGAATAGTTATAATAGATAAATCCTATACAACTATTGAAGATACTTTTAATCTGGCAACAGGTAAGATAAACATCTCTCCGGAAATAATAGGTACATTCAACGGCACAAATACAAATATATACAATAAGACCAAGTCATATATACTGCAAACAATGCCGATATATGAGAATATTGATAACCAGAATATAGACGGAGTCTTAATGTTTATTGCGTCTACAGAGAATCTGGTTTCGGTAGCTGAAGGTGTTGGAAATACCGAGAGGTTTTTATATATAACACTTTCAGCAATAGTATTTGTACTCTCTGTTATAATAGGCGGAAGACTGTTAAAGCCGCTTATAAATTTAAGAGATGATATATCAAGTATAGGCTATGGAAAGCTTGATCAAAAGATAGAGCATAATGAATATCAGTTGACCAAATCTATTTCTGAAAATATCAATACCACACTCGCAAAGTTACAGGATGCGGATAAATCCAGAGATGAGTTTGTGGCTAATGTGTCACATGAGTTAAAGACACCTATTACATCTATAAGAGTATTGGCGGATTCTTTAATGAGCATGGAAAAATGTACCTAATGAGATGTATGCGGAGTTTATGCAGGATATTTCGGATGAGATAGACAGAGAGGCAAAAGATAATAGATGACCTTCTCTCTTTGGTGAAGCTTGATAAGTCAGCTACCACTTTGGTAACCGAGCAGATTGATATAAATCAACTTATAAAAACAAATCTTGAAAAGACTGAGACCTATAGCACAAAAAGCGTGATATAGAAATGACTTTTGAGACTATCAGAGAGGTAAGTGCCGATGTGGATGAAACCAAGTTGTCACTGGCCATAAATAACCTCATAGAAAATGCAATCAAGTATAACAAGGATGGCGGTTTTGTAAAGGTAAGTATTGACGCGGATCATAAGTTTTTCTATATAAAGGTAAAAGACTCCGGAGACGGAATAGCACCTGAGTACCAAGATCTTATCTTTGAAAGATTTTACCGCATAGATAAGGCAAGATCCAGGCAGACAGGAGGTACCGGCTTGGGACTTGCTATCACAAGGAATGTAGTTCATTTACATGACGGCATTATAAAAGTTTCAAGTAAAGAGGGTGAGGGAACTACGTTTACAGTCAGAATTCCTCTAAATCATGTAAAAAGGAGGGATAAGAAGTGAGAAACAAATTTTTGATCATTGTAATTGTTCTACTTTCTATAACTCTTATATCCTGTAAGAAAAAGGAGACACAATCTTTAGCGGAAAAATGAATACAATATTTATTATTTAAATACAAATATTAATACTCTTGTGGAAAGCCGATACACCGCAGCTTCAGGTAAGAGCGATACAAACGGACTGATAAAAGAACTTATGACACATTTTTTAAAGGTGCCGGATGATTTGGAAGCGGTTGTAGCCCTACCTGACAAGGTTACATATCAAGGATTTGATATAGACGGAAATATTTTATATTTAAACTTTGATACAAACTATCAGGGAATGGATGTGACCAGAGAAGTACTTGCAAGAGCGACCTTGGCAAAGACATTTACACAGATAGAGGGGATAGAATATATAAGTATTCGTTCAGGAGATCAGCCTCTTGTAAATGCCTTGGGAGAAAATGTGGGGCTTATAAGTGCCAACAACTTTATAAATAATGTTTCAAATATAAACAGCTTTGAAAAAGCCACACTTTTGCTTTACTTTGCAGATGAATCAGGGACAGAGCTGGTGACAGAGGCAAGAGATGTGTTTTATGATATCAATACGTCAAAAGAGAGAATTATAGTTGATGAGCTTTAAAAAGGACCTGAAACAGCCGGTTTGAAGGCTACTATACCAAGTGATACAAAGGTGGTAAGTGTCACAATGAATGAGGGCATCTGTTATGTAAATTTTGATGAGGCCTTCCTCAATGCAATACCGGATGTTCTTGACAGTATTACAATATACTCGATAGTGGATTCACTTTCCGAATTGCCTAATATAAGCAGAGTGCAGATACTTGTGAACGGAAAATCCGATAAAAAATATAATACAATCTCTTTGGGAACTTCTGTAGAGAGAAATCTTGATTATCTAAAAGAGGATTAAAAATGAAAAGACCATGTGTACTTATAGTAACGGCCTGTTTGCTTGGAGAGCTTTTAGGGTATTATTTCAGTATATACAGGCTTGCGACGGGAATTCCCGTCAGTACTAGTGATCTTATTTGTACTAAATTACAAAAAAATTATAAAATTCAAATTAATTTACTTTCTGATATTTTTTTCTGATATGCAGTATCTTTATTTTAAGAATCAAATATGAAATCCGATATATGAATAATTTTATAGCTGATGTGGATAATAATGAAAAAAAGCACTTCATTATGTGGAAGAGTTAAAAAAATATTATTTTTCAAAGATGATAATGCAATGATTATCTGTGAAGGAGTAATCTACTATCTGAAAGATGAAATCTTTTTAAATGACATTCACATTGGAAATAAGGTGAAGTTTGAAGGGAAGTTGGAAGAGATAAGTAAAGGGACCAACCCCGGTGAATTTGATGCAAAAAAAGCTATTATAAAACCAAGGGTATATATGTAAAAAAATGTCGGTAAGCGACTATATGGTGGTTGATAAAAAGCTATGATAAGGTAGGTGAGTTTTTTTCTTTTTATTAAGACAATACCTTAGTACAAAAAAATAGATGAGACTTTTGAGTCCAACAGAGCCGGATTTATAAAAGCAACCATACTTGGTATGAGGGGAGAACTTGATAAAGGTACTTATAAACTGTATCAAAGAAGTGGAATAGCTCATATACTTGCTATTTCCGGTCTTCATGTTTCATTGCTCGGTATAGGGCTCTACAAAGCTTCTCAGAAAAAAATACTTCAAAGAAGTTTTTTTGCTTTCAGCAAGTCTTGCGAGTGTATTTTTTTGGTGTTTTACGGATTATTGGTAGGTGATAGTGTAAGTATTGTAAGAGCAAGTACAATGCTTATATTGTATTTTATTGCTGAGGTGTTGGGGAGAAGTTATTGTATTATATCCGCACTCAGTATCAGTGCGGTAGAGCATATGCCTTATTTCACCGTTTGAGCCCTTCGGATTAAGCTTTTCAGCTTTCTTTTTATGGCAGTTTTAAGTCTTGGAGGACCGATTGCATTTATTATAAAAAAAGATTTAGGCCTGTGGAAAAGAAGGACAAATCCTCCTGTAGTTATAGAGTATTTAAAAATTCTTGTCGTAAGTATCGGAGTTCAGCTTTTGACCTTACCGGTTACATTATATTATTTTTTTATACATTCCCATTATATGCTTTCTTAATCAATATTTTAGTTATACCGCTTATGAGCTTTTGTGCTTTATTCTTCTATGCTTTCTTTGGTTTTTAAATATACTGAGACTGACTTTTATATAAATATATAAGTGTATTTACTGTTTTAATTCTGAGATTTTATGATTTTCTTTGTATTGCCACCAAGTATTTACCTTATCACTATATTGCATTTGGCAGGCCAAAGTTTTGGCAGATACTTATTTATTATATTTTACTGCTTGGTATAATTGCGATATCTATATTGAGGTGTAGAAAAAAATATCTTTTACTTTCTTTAGTTGCAGTTCTTATTTTATATCCTTTTTTTAAAACTGAAAGTGTTGTGTATCTTGATGTGGGACAGGGTGACGGCATTTATATGCATATTGATGATTTGGATATATTGATAGATGGCGGCAGCACATCAAAGCCTTCTTTGGGTGAATACAGTATGGAGCCTTTTCTTTTATATAAGGGAGTGGATGATATTGAGATGAGCTTTATCACACATTCGGATATCGATCATATAAGCGGAATACTGTATCTTCTTGAAACGGATATAAAAATAGAGAATATGTTTCTTCCGTATCAGGCAATGAAAGATAAGTCATATGATGAATTAAAGAAAGCTGCAGTTGAGGCCGGGTGCAATATAAGATATTTGAGTATGGGTGATTGTTTTGAAAGAAAAAATTTAAAGATAGACTGTCTTTGGCCTGACAAATCGGATAAAGAAAATGTGAATGAGCAAAGTCAGACATTTGTTATAGAGACTTATGGAAAAAGACTCTTATTTACAGGAGACATCGGTAAAAGCAGCGAGGAGAGCATATTAAAATACTTTTGATATAGGGAAAGTGGATATACTAAAGGTGGCTCATCACGGTTCAAAGAACTCTTCTCTAAAAGCTTTTATAGAAAATGTAAGTCCCGATTATGCCGTTATATCCTGTGGAAAAAATAATCATTACGGACATCCAAGTCCTGAAACTATAGAGACATTAAAAGAAAACGGTTGTATTATATTTGAAACTTCAAAAACGGGGGCGATAGAAGTGAAACTTAGATAAAAGTATTTGTAATCAGTCTTTAAGGAAGTTGATATTGGTTTTTTTATCTTGGCTATAGTATGATATTAAAGTGATTTTTATTATACTTAAAAAAATAGAGAGTGAGATGAAGATGAAGAGAACGTGGTTTAGTGGACTGATCGGCAAACTTATAGCTATAGTATTGATAATAAATACTTTGGCCTCTTTGCAAGTTTATGCGACGGTTACACCTGTAAAGAGAAACGGTACTGTTAAAAAGCGCAGTTGTAGAGCAAAAAAAGAACTTAGAGGAGTATGGTTTTCATATATTGACTGGAGTGAGATGCCGTCAGATGTTGAGGCATTTAAGAAACGTGCAGATCAAGTTATGTCGGATATAAAAAATCGCGGAATGAATGCTATATTTTGCCATGTGCACAGTCATTCGGACAGCTACGGTCAGAAGTTGAAATCCTTCCCATTGTCAAAGTTTATGGTCACAAAAGATTCGAATCCGAATTTTGATCCTCTGGAGTATATGATTGAGAGTGCTCACAAACAGGGACTTTCATTTCATGCTTGGGTAAATCCTTATAGAGTTACCAATTCTATGATGAAAAATATACCGGATAATTCAATAGTGAAGCAGTGGATGGGAGATCCTTCAAAGCAGAGGAATGTATTATTACATGACGGCAATTATTATCTGAACCCTTCAAGTGCGGAGGTTAGAAGCTATCTTGTGAATTCAATCAGTGAAATTTGTAAAAACTATGAGGTTGACGGTGTACAGTTTGATGATTATTTTTATCCTTCATTAAATGACAGTGATCCGGCAAAGAGTTTTGACAAGGCGGAATATGATGCTTCAGGCAGCAGTTTGGGTATTACACAGTGGAGAAGAGAAAATGTGTCAATGCTTGTAAAAGATGTATATAAGGCGGTACATGAAGCTCGTCCTCAGGCGGTTTTCGGAATCAGTCCTGTAGCGCTTTTATCAAATCTGAGAAGTGATAAATCATATTTTGTAGATATTGATAGATGGATGGCTTCAAATGAATATATAGATTATATAATGCCGCAGCTATACCACGGTTTTGAAGCAAAAACAAGAACAGGTATATTGGCACCACATTCATATATAAATTGTTTAAACAGCTGGGTGGAGTTAAAGAGAAAGAGTAACAGCAATGTAAAGCTGTATATAGGTCTTGGACTTTACAGAACCGGAAAGGATATAAAGGACGGCAATGCAGTTTCGGAATGGTTAAGATATAATGATATCTTATTAAGGCAGGTAAAGGCTGCAAGAGAAACCGGAGAAGTTTCAGGATTTGGAATCTTTGCATACCAAAACTTCAGAGAGGCACCGGCCGTTTTGGAACTTAATAATTTACAAACAGCATTTACAAATCAGTAGAATCCGGGCGTGTAAAATAGAAGAATTATTTTACACGCCTTTTTAGTATTTACATTTATATGCTCTAAAATATGGAAAGGTCTGTAGGAAAGTGGTAAAATAATAGTGGTTATAAAAAAACCTAACTTAAACGGTTTTAGGTTTAGGCATGGACGTGAATGTTGAAAAAAATTGACTTGTGAAAAAAAGTTTAAAGGGGGTCTAATGAAATACAAGGGGGTATATTTTTAGTTTAATAAGTTTTTTTCTTGAAAAAAACCTATGATAAGAAAAATTCGGTAAGGATAAGACCGAAGAAAGTTTAAAAAAGGCACGCGGTTTATACAGGCAAATGATTGAGAGTACTGAGGATATAGGCTCTAACAACCCTATGGCCGGCAATATTTATTCGGCATATGTTTTAATGGCTGTGTGCCGGGCAGGGGATTTTGGTGTTGATGATTTTAATGAGATCATTGTTGAATTTTTAAATAACAAATTGATCGGCAAACTCAAAGGCGGTTTTGATTTAAATAATCCTAAAGATATGAAAAGGTTTTCCGACAGGATGCATAAAATGGCGGATTGGGCAGATAAACATCCGGAGTATAAGGATAAAACTTGGGACTTTAATTTTGATGAGGAGATGCACAGTGACGGTTTTTATTACCACTTCACAAGATGTCCCATTGAAAAATTCGCAAGAGATAACGGTTATCTGGATCTTTTACCGATGTGCTGTGATATCGATCATCTTATGTTTGAGAAAGGAAAGGGCGTATTACATAGAGAAAGCACATTGGCATCAGGCGGGAAAATATGTGATTACTGGGTTGTAGGGGACAAGAATAAAGATCCTAAGTGACAATGGGCATAAAAAAGACAGCGAGTAGCTGTCTTTTTTATGGTTGATAATTTATCAGTCATACTTTCTCAATAAGTGATTAAATACTATTTTTTTCCTATAAATAATTGGCTAATCAAGTATATTGATAAATAGATCACGATATATTCTGTATCCATGATATCTAATACTCCAAGTAAAGAATATGCCATGATAGATAGAGCAGTGATAAACATACCAAACAAATAAGCATATCTTCCTGATTTATCCCTAAAGCTTTTGTTTTAATTCATCTTGCTGTTCTATTCTTTCAATTTCTAATTTTTTTCATCATATTTTTTTCATTATGCCTTTTCCAATAAAAAAATACTGAGCTATATTCACAATGCCGCTGGCTACAAAAAGCACCTGTAAGTCCGTAAAATACTCCCGACATTTTATTTGCATCAAAAGTAATAGCTATATATAACGATATTCCGGATAATATAACATAGATCAGTACATAAATCATATTACTTCTTTTTCATGGTTTTTCTCCTTTTAATATATAAATATTTCTTCTATTGTCTTGTTGAAATATAAAGCTATATCAAAAGCTAAATCCAAAGACGGATTATATTTGCCGTTTTCTATTGCACTTACAGTTTGCCTTGATACTTTTAATTCTTTTTGCGAATTCTTCTTGAGTTAAACCTTTAAGCTTTCTTAATTTATCTAAGTTATTCTTCAAATACACTACCTCTTAATGTAAAGCTTCCTTTACATTAAGTATAAATAAATTTTTTTGTTTATGTCAAGCTACCTTTACATAAATTATATTTCAATGTTGTAAGAATATTGAAAACAGTTTGGAAAAGCACAAAAAAATAAGATTGTTATTGTATTTTGAAGATATATACATTAGAATTAAAGTATCTTATATGGTTTTAATTTCTAAAATTCTAAGTTTCAAAAAATAATCCAACAGTAAATTTTTTTGGTATAATAAGGAGGAGATATGCAAGATAAAGATATAACGGAGAAGATGCTTGAAAAGTACAATGATGTATTTGCTGATATCTTAAATGTACTTTTGTTTGCCGGTAGAGATGTGGTTGATGAATCTGCACTTATGGATGCATTACCGATGAGTATGCTAAAGATTGACGGAAGAGTCAGAACACAGGAAAGAGATATAGCAAAGTATTGGCGTAAAAATAAAATCAATGTCGCATTATTTGGACTTGAAAATCAGACAGTACCAAATAAACTTATGCCTCTTAGAGTATTTGGTTATGACGGTGCAGAGTATGTAAAGCAAAGCAGAAAAGAAAACGGTGACAGGGCAAAGTATCCTGTGATTACATTGGTATTGTACTTGGGATATGAGAGGAGATGGAATTATCCGAAAAGACTTTTTGAAGTTCTTGATATAGATGAAGATGTTCGTCCTTATGTAAATGATTTTAAGATAAACTTATTTGAAATAGCCTATCTTGAAAGAGAAAAAGATAGACTTATTTAAAAAGTGATTTTAGGATATTGGCTGATTACCTGTATCAAATGAGGGAAAATAGAGATTATATAGCTGATGAAACGAATATTGCTCATGTGGAAGAACTTTTTAACATTAATGTCTGCAATGACAGGAGATAACAGATTTGAAGAAACGATAAACGATTTCAAGGGAAAGGAGAAAAGTCAATATGTGTGAAGTACTGGATAGAGTAGAGGCCCTGGGGGATAGAAAAAAAGGGATAGAAAAGGGAATAGAAAAAAGGAATTGAACAGGGTATTAAAAGAGGTACCATAAACACGCTTATATCATTGGTAAAGGATGGATTAATTAGTCTTGATGAAGCGGCAATCAGAGCAGATATGAGTGCAGAAGATTTTTGAAAAATATATAAAAATAAAAACAGAAACTTAATGGAGGCAGAGATAGGTCGCTTTTTTTATAAGTCAAATGACAAATATATTCATATAAAATTAGAGTTCTTTCTTATTCTAAAAAGGTGCTATACTAAAAAAATGTTGTGAAATTATTATTGTATATACTATTTATATAACTATAAATTAAAGAAGGAGATCTTATGCAAAAAAACTTATACAAATTCATATTTGTTAAAGCGGTTTTTACCATATTACGGCAAGTACTATCCAACATTAATACTTGATCTTATATGTGCAGGTTTTTCAACCATGTGTGATCTGGTGCTGCCGATAATACTCAGATATCTGACAAATACTGCAAGGCAGGATTTGAGCCTCCTGACTGTAAAACTTATAATGACACTTGGAGTAATATTTGTTTTTACTCAGAGTGGTTGATACCATAGCAAACTACTATATGCAAAAATATAGGCCATGTGATGGGGGCAAAGATAGAAACGGATATGAGATATGATATTTTTTCTCATATACAGCGACTCCCTTATTCCTACTATAATACAAATAAATCGGGTCAGATATTATCAAGAATTACTACGGACCTTTTTGATGTTACAGAGTTTGCACATCACTGTCCGGAAGAGTTTTTTATAGCACTGGTAAAACTTGTAGTTTCATTTGTAATACTGATAAATATAAATATAACTCTTACACTTACCATATTTATTATGATACCGATAATGGTATTCTTTATGTCTTCCACAAATAACCATATGAGAAAGGCACAAAAGGCACAAAGAAATCACGTAGGTGAGATCAATTCAGGTATTGAAAACAATATTCTGGGCGCAAAGGTTGTAAAAATCATTTGCAAATGAAGAGTTGGAAGTAAAGAAGTTCCATAAAGAAAATTTGAGATTTCTGTATATTAAAAAAGAGTTCTACAAACATATGTCAAATTTTCAGGTGGTATACAGAATATTTGACGGAATTATGTATCTGACAGTTATAGTACTTGGAAGCTACTATATGAAGGTCGGTAAAAATAAATGCAGGTGATATGTTTCTTTACACATTGTATATAAATATGCTTTTTAAATACAGTAAAGAAAAATAGTTGACTATATGGAGCAGTTCCAAAGGGGAATGACAGGTATTGAAAGATTCATTGAGATAATGGATGTAAAGAACGATATAGTCGATAAGGAAAAATGCGAGAGTTTTGACCGATGTACATGGTGATATAGAGTTTAGAAATGTAAGCTTTGCATATCCTGACAGTGATTCAAAGGTACTTGATGATATCAGCTTTAGCATAAATAAAGGTGAGAATATTGCTATTGTAGGTTCTTCAGGTGTAGGTAAAACAACTATATCAAATCTTATACCGAGATTTTTATGAGGTCACTGAAGGTGCAATACTTATAGACGGCACAGATATAAGAGATTTCAAGCAAAAAGTCATTGAGAGATAATATAGGTATTGTGCAACAGGAAGTGTACCTGTTCTCAGGAAGCATATATGAAAATATAGTTTACGGAAAAAAGGATGCAAGCTTTGAGGATGTAGAAAAAGCCGCAAAGATGGCCGGTGCCTATGACTTTATTATGGAGCTTCCGGATAAGTTTGATACATATATAGGAGAGCGTGGAACTAAAGCTTTCAGGTGGACAAAAAGCAGAGAATAAGCATAGCAAGAGTATTCTTAAAAGAATCCACCGATACTTATACTTGATGAGGCAACTTCAGCACTTGATAATAATTCGGAAGCCATAGTGCAGCAGTCACTTGAAATACTGAGTAAGGGCAGAACTACAATCACAATAGCACATAGACTTTCAACCATAAGAAATGCAAGCAAAATCTTGGTGCTTACGGAAAACGGTATAGAAGAGTCAGGCACACATGAAGAGTTGATGAATAAAGAGGGAATATATTTTAATCTGTATAATAAGAATATTGATGAATTAAAGGAATAAATATTATGGAAAGTATTTTTTTGATTTGATAGATGAAAAAAAGAGCTGGTAGACATATTTTTCAAAAAGCAGTGGACATACCTAGTACAAATCCAAAAGGAAATGAAAAGCCTATGTGTGAGTATGTGGAAAGTCTGCTAAAGCAAAACGGTATTGAGTATTTTAGTGTACCGGTGGAAGAGGGAAGATATGATATCATAGCAAAAGCTTAACGGAAAAAAACAAATAAGGATGCTATTGTTTTCACAGGTCATATGGATGTGGTTCCGGTATCTGATGATGAGATAAAAAGATGGAATACACCGCCTTTTAAATCCACTATAAAGGACGGAAAAATTATATGGCAGAGGAAGTGCCGATATGAAAAAGCGGACTGATAAGTGCTGTATATTCTATGATACTTTTGAAGAGAAACAATATTATTCCTGAAAGAGATATAATAATTGCGACTACCATAGATGAAGAAAAACTTTATGAAGGGATCAAAGGCATTATATCAAAAATAAGGTGTTTGATAATGCAAAAATATCTTATCGTATGCGAGCCTACCGATATGAAGATATGCAATCGTCAAAAGGGTAGAACATGGGCTGATGTCTGTGTACATGGCATGACTGCTCACGGTTCACAAAAAGGGTGTGGGCGAAAAATGCCATATATCTTGCGATAAAGCTTATAGAAAAGATAAAGAACACTGAATTTAAAGATTATCCTGATACATTCTGGAGAACATTGGCTATAAATGCAGGTGTGGAGCCGCAGGTAGTGCCTGACAGATGTGTGTTTACAGTGGATGCCAGACTACAGGTAGGACATAAGCCTGAGCATATATGGGAAAAACTGGATGAACTTATAGATGAAATAAAAAGCGGAAAAATCCTCATTTTGATGCTACATACAAGATAGCCGATATGAGAACATCATGGGATACATCAAAGGAAGACAGACTAATAAAGACTATTAAAGCCACATTAAAAAAGCTGGGTATGGATCCGGAGTTTGACACCTTTACAGGCTCTACAGATGCAAGTATGCTTATAAAAAATGAACTTATACCTGTAATTATAGGACCGGGAGATTTATCGGTGGTACATAGGGAAAATGAATATGTCAAGCTCTCACAGCTCTTTGATTCATGCAGGCTGTATATTGACATAATGTATGGTATGTAATAAGCGCTTCATTTCCCACTATTATTGTAAGAATGCTGAAAAAATGTTATTATAAGCATTATTATTCAAGGTTTAACGATAGGAAGAAAAGATGATTGTTGATCAAAGTAAAATTAGAAATTTTTGTATTATTGCACATATAGATCATGGCAAGTCTACACTTGCAGACAGAATTATAGAAAAGACAGGGCTCTTGACCAGCAGGGAGATGCAGTCTCAGGTTCTTGACAATATGGATCTTGAGAGAGAAAGAGGAATTACCATAAAGAGTCAGGCGGTAAGAACTGTTTACAAGGCAAATGACGGTAATGAATATATATTCAATCTTATAGATACACCGGGACATGTGGATTTTAACTATGAGGTTTCAAGGTCTCTGGCTGCCTGTGACGGTGCCATACTTGTAGTAGATGCGGCACAGGGTATAGAGGCACAGACACTTGCCAATGTTTATATGGCGCTTGATCATGACCTGGAAGTATTTCCTGTTATAAATAAGGTGGATTTGCCAAGTGCCGATCCGGATTTGGTTGCAAGTGAAATAGAAGATGTTATAGGAATAGAGGCACATGATGCTCCAAGAATTTCAGCCAAGATAGGACTGAACATAGAGGATGTTTTGGAAGCGATAGTTGCGAAAGTTCCGGCGCCGGAGGGTGATCCCAAGGCACCTTTGCAGGCACTTATTTTCGATTCAATATATGATTCATATAAGGGAGTAATAGTATTTGTCAGAATCAAAGAGGGAAGTGTAAAAAAAGGCAATCCTATAAAAATGATGGCAACCGGAGCTGTGGCGGAAGTTGTGGAAGTAGGGTATTTCGGTGCAGGCCAGTTTATTCCATGTGATGAGCTTTCTGCAGGCATGGTAGGCTATATTACGGCAAGTATAAAGAATGTAAAGGATACCAGAGTCGGTGATACTATTACATTAAACAATAATCCTTGTGAAAAGGCATTACCGGGATATAAGAAGGTAACACCTATGGTCTATTGCGGACTTTACCCGGCGGACGGTGCAAAGTACAATGACCTTAGAGAGGCACTTGAAAAGCTGCAGTTAAATGATGCTTCGCTTTTCTTTGAACCTGAGACTTCACTTGCACTCGGATTCGGATTCAGATGCGGTTTCCTTGGACTATTGCATTTGGAAGTAATACAGGAAAGACTTGAGAGAGAATATAATCTTGACCTTGTTACTACAGCACCGGGTGTTGTATACAAGGTATTTAAAACTAACGGCGAGGTTATAGAACTTACAAACCCTTCAAATCTGCCCGATCCTTCAGAGATAGAGCATATGGAGGAGCCGATAGTTTCTGCCGAGATAATGCTTACAAAGGAATTTGTAGGATCTATTATGAATCTCTGCCAGGAGAGAAGAGGTATTTATCTTGGTATGGAATATATTGAGGAGAATCGTGCAATTTTAAAATATGATTTGCCTCTGAATGAAATAATATATGATTTCTTCGATGCACTAAAGTCAAGATCAAGAGGTTATGCCTCACTTGATTATGACTTAAAGGGCTATGTACCTTCAAGCTTGTGAAGTTGGATATTTTGATAAACAAGGAAGAGGTGGATGCGCTGTCATTTATAGTACATGCGGATTCCGCTTATGAAAGAGGAAGAAAGATGTGTGAGAAGCTTAAAGAGGAGATACCGAGACACCTGTTTGAGATTCCTATACAGGCGGCAGTAGGTTCAAAGGTAATAGCAAGAGAGACCGTTAAAGCCATGAGAAAAGATGTTTTGGCAAAGTGTTACGGAGGAGATATCTCAAGAAAGAGAAAGCTTTTGGAGAAGCAAAAAGAGGGAAAGAAGAGAATGAGACAGATCGGAAATGTGGAAATCCCTCAAAAGGCGTTTATGAGTGTACTTAAATTGGATGAGGATTGATAAAGTATGTCAATGAAAAAAAGTTGGAATTATATGTGCATATACCATTTTGCGAAGAAAAAAATGTAGGTATTGTGATTTCTTATCCTTTAGAGCTGATGACAGTGAAAAAGAAAGCCTATGTTAATCAGCTTATAGAGGAGATAAAAGCGCAGGGACAAAATTACAGTGAATATCTTGTGAGTTCAATTTTTATCGGTGGAGGTACTCCGACTACACTTAGCGGAATCTGGATACTTGATATTATGAATGCTGTTCGTGAGAACTTTATAGTTGAAACCGATGCGGAAGTTTCTATTGAATGTAATCCGGGTACATTGTCAAAGAGCAAGATAATGCATATAAAAAAAGGCCGGAATCAACAGGATAAGCTTCGGTTTGCAAAGCAGTATCGAAGAGGAGCTTAAAGAGCTTGGAAGAATACATACCTATAAAGATTTCTTACAAAGCTATCAGCTTGCAAGAGAGTATGGGTTTACAAATATAAATGTAGACCTTATGAGCGGTTTGCCGAATCAGACAATTGACAGCTATAAGACTACATTAAAAAAGAGTATGTGCTCTAAAAGCCTGAGCATATAAGTGCGTATTCACTTATAATAGAGCCTGATACTCCGTTCTTTGACAAGTACGGGAGTGAAGAGGGCAGTATGCTCCTACCGGATGAGAATATAGACAGAGAGATGTATGCTCTTACAAAAAATATTTTAAGAGAGCATGGATATGAGCGATATGAAATAAGCAATTATGCAAAGCCCGGAAGAGAGTGCAGACATAATATAGGCTATTGGACAGGAGTTTCTTATCTTGGTCTTGGAGTAGGCGCTTCAGGTTATGTGATGAACAGACGCTTCCATGTGGAATCGGATTACAGAAAAATATATGAGTGTAAAGATGCGACGAGGATATTACACCGCTTTATTGTGATCTGGAAGAACTTGACATCAAGGCAAATATGGAGGAATTTATGTTCCTCGGTCTCAGACTTACAAGAGGTGTATCCAGACATGAGTTTAACGAGAGATTCGGTGTAGATATGTTTGAGGTATTTGACAGACAGATAAAGAGAAATATGATGTTAAAGCTTATGGAATATAACTCGCCATATCTAAGGCTAACCGAAAAGGGACTTGATCTCAGCAATATGGTAATGTCAGACTTTTTGTTGGATTAAAAAGACTGAGAGGAAGTATGTTATATTTTATAAATGATTATAGCGAGGGTGCAACGCCTGAGATTTTAGACAAATTACAGGAAAGTAATTTATCCAAGCAGGCAGGTTATGGAAGTGATGAGTTTTGTATTTCCGCAAAAGAAAAGATAAAGGAAGCTATAAAGACCGATGCTGAAATTTTCTTTGTAAGTGGTGGTACTCAGGCAAACAAAATAGTTATCGGAAGTATTTTGAAAAACTATGAGGGTGTAATTGCGGCAGATACCGGACATATATCGGTACATGAAGCGGGAGCCATAGAAAACACCGGACATAAGGTCTTTGGATTGAAGTCTGAGAACGGCAAGCTGGCGGCAGATACTGTAAAAAAAGATTCTGCAGAGACTTTTTACGCAGATGTAAATCATGAGCATATGGTATATCCCGGAATGGTCTATATATCACAGCCTACAGAGTATGGAACTTTGTATTCAAAGAATGAAATAAAAGAGATAAGATCTGTTTGTAATGAATATAATATTCCTTTTTTTATAGACGGAGCAAGACTTGCATATGCACTTGGAAGCAGTGAATGTGATACAGGTTTGGAAGATATTGCAAGATTATGTGATGTATTTTATATAGGCGGTACAAAATGCGGTGCACTGATAGGTGAAGCGATAGTATTTACAAATAAAGGGCTCAGTAAACATTTCTTTACCGATATGAAGCTCTTTGGAGCCGTATTGGCAAAGGGAAGGCTGCTCGGAATACAGTTTGATACATTGTTCAGTAATGATTTGTACAAAAAACTTGGAAAAAAAGGTGTAGATGCCGCTATGAAGATAAAGAAGGCTTTGATTGAGAAGGGATATGAGCTTTATATAGACTCCCCTACCAATCAACAGTTTATTGTAGTGGATGATGTTACGAGAGATAGATTATCAAAGGATATAGGCTTCGGATTTATGGAGACTCTTGAAAACGGAAAGCATGTTATAAGATTTTGTACAAGCTGGGCTACAGAGAATGAGGATGTGGAGAGGCTGATTTCCATATTGTAAAAAAGATATAATATTTACCGATATATAAGGGAGGCGTATGAAGGAAGAAAAGAAAATATTTGTCACAAAGGCTACATTGCCTCCTAAGGAGGAATTCCTTGAGTATGTAGATAAGATATGGGAGAGTGCCTGGCTTACCAATATGGGTGATGTACATAATGAGCTTGAAGATACTTTAAGTAAATTTATGGACGATATGGATATAGTTCTTACAGTAAACGGACATCTGGCATTGGAACTTGCATTACAGTCTCTAAAGATAGAAGGTGAAGTTATAACAACACCATTTACATTTGCATCTACCACCCATGCCATAGTAAGAAACGGACTTAAGCCGGTTTTTTGCGATATCAAGGAAGATGATTTTACACTAGATCCTGAAAAAATAGAAAAGCTTATAACAAAAGATACCAAGGCTATAATGCCTGTACATGTATATGGTAATGTATGTGATGTGGAAGCCATTGATAGAATAGCAAAAAAGCATGGATTATATGTAGTCTATGATGCGGCACATACATTCGGTGAGAGATATAAAGGAAAGAGTGTAGCGGATTTTGGAGATATGAGTATATTCAGCTTCCACGCAACAAAGGTGTTTAACACCATAGAAGGTGGTGCTATAGCTCTCAGAGATAAGGAGAGAAGAAAGTCTTTGGATTTTTTGAAAAACTTCGGTATTGCGGATAAGGAAAATGTTCCGTATGTGGGTAGCAATGCAAAGATGAATGAGTTTGCGGCCGCTATGGGACTTTGCAATATGAAGCATCTTCCCGAGTACATAGAAAAAAGAAAGAGAATCTGTGAGCTATATACAGACAGGCTCTCAGATATAAATTCTCTTAGACTTAATAAATATAATGATGACACTACATACAATTATGCATATTTTCCGATAGTTGTTGATAAGGGCGATAGAGACGAGTTATATGACAGTTTGGCAAAGGAAAATATTTTTTTGCAAGAAAGTATTTTTTTACCCATGTACAAATGCCTATGAATGTTATAGTGAAAGCTTTGATGCAAATGAAACACCTATTGCACTTGATATTTCAAAAAAAGGTTTTGACCTTGCCTATATATCCTGATTTGGAAGAGGCTGAGGTAGAGAGGATATGCAGTGTTATACGGAGAGAACTATGAAAGCAAAAAAACTTAAAAGGTTTTGGAAGAAAACGGCTTTCAGGTTCCAAAGTTTAAAATAGCTTATCCCGGAGATGAGATTGACTTTTCATATTTTGATTCGGAACTTTTTGCCGTTCGCTCAAATGATGCACATGAGGACGGTGAAAACTTTTCCTATGCAGGACAATTTTTAACTGTTTTTAAATGTTCCAAAAATCAGAAGTGGATAAGGCTATAAAATCAGTGGTAGACAGTTATAAAAAAACAGATACTACGAAGAAAAAGCTTGGTATACAGGCAGAAAAACAAAATATCAAGTGTAATAATTCAGGAAATGGTGGCGTCCGAATATTCAGGTGTTTTATTTACTGCCAATCCTAAAGGCATCTTAAATGAGACGGTGATAGTGGTAGGAAAAGGACTTGGAAGCAGTATAGTGGAGGATAAAGCTGAAACAATTACCTATCACCACTACAGAGACGGAGCTACATATAAAGAGGGAAATACCTTGAACTTTCCTGAAAAACCTTGTAAAGGAACTTGAAAAAAACCGGAGAAAGAATCGAAAAAGCTTTTTTTAGAAAGCCGATGGATATAGAGTTTGCCGTCAAGGATGAAAAAAATATATTTTACAGGCAAGAGAGATTACGAGTCTTGATTTTACAAAAAAATATTCGCATTTTAGATAACAGTAATATTGCTGAAAGTTACCCCGGAGTTTGTTCTAAGCTGACCGGAAGCTTTGCCGGGGAGGTATACACAAGGATATTTACAAGACTTATAGGAAGAGTGCTTGGAAAATCAGCAAACAGGTATGAAGACTTGTTTACGCATATGGTCAGTTACTTTGGGGGAAGGATGTACTATGAAATCAGTAGCTGGTACGATATTTTAAGACTATTACCCTTCTCTTCAAAGATTATCCCTATTTGGCAAAAAGATGCTTGGTGTAGAGGATGAAAAAATACACTTTTCTAAAAAAAGACCAAGCTTATTCATAAAAACAAAGCTTTTCTTTTCAACTCTTTATCTGTTTTTAATCTCACAAAAAAAGATGGCGGATCTTTCACTTTTTTTCAAAAAAGAATTCCAATACTATAGTGCAAAAAGTTGAAAATGAAGAGGACCCAAAGAAGCTGTACAATCTTTTTTTTGGAAATGGAAGATGTATTCTTTAAAAGAGTGGGACTGGACATTGATAAATGATATGGTGTCATTTTTTTGTCCACACATTTTGCAGGGAAAAAAATGTGAAAAATACCCTGGCACTTGAAAGTAAAAAAAGCCTGTAGAAGCATTGAATGAATTGGTACATACATATTCAAAAATTCGGTGCAAGCTCGAATGAATATAAAGAAAAGAAAAGCGGATTATATCAAATACTATGGTGACAGAACTATGGGGAGCTGAAGCTGGAGACAAGGACATTTGCAACAAATCCCGAATTGCTTGATAAGATGGTGGAAGAAAGGGCGATGCTTCCCGTACAGGATATTAATAAAAAGTACTGTAAAGATAAAGAAGTCTTTGGCAAGGAGTTCAACCAATTATCGAGAGATTTCAAGGATGAACAGAAGCAGATTGTTCGGACTAATGAGAAAACTGATAGATAAAATAGGTGCAAAGACTGTGGGCGAAGATATTTATCATCTATCACTTCCACAAATAAGAGAAATGATATTTTTCAGGTAAGGATTTTACCGAAGAAATAAAAAAGAAGAAAAAAAGGCTGATGCTTGTATACAATGAGCTTCCGACTATTAAAAAAAGTTGTGCTTTTGGGTGATCCGGTTATAGATTTTTTTCAATTATGGACAGAAGTATTTGTGATGAAGAAACCGAGAGAGATTTTCTTACAGGAAGAGGCGTTTCAAGCGGAAAAATTACGGGTGAAGTTATTAAAAATAACAGATATGAGAACCGTGTCATTAAAGGATGTGAAGGATAAGATAATAGCCACATATTCAACTGATCCGGGCTGGTTTCTTCTACTTGATGTAGCAAAGGGAATTTTAGCAGAGAGGTTCTTTACTTTCGCATACAGCAATAGTTGCACGAGAGTTAAAAAAAGCCTGCAGTGGTTGGAATTTCGGATTTGATGAATCATATAAAAAAACGGTGATATAGTGGAGCTTGATGGCGATAAGGGTTATTGTAAGGTAATAAGGGAGAGTAAAATTGAGTGAGATAAATGTAAGCATAGTGAAAAAAAGAACAAGGATAAAGAATTATTCCTTAGATTCCCTGCGAAAAGTCTATGATGATAAACATATAATGCAGGATAAAAATCTTTGAAAGAGAGGTTTTGGAAAAACACCAATATTTTTGTGTAAAGGTGTAAAGATAATACCGCTTATAGCAAAGAATAAGAAGGAAGAAGTAGTAGGTCGTCGCCTGCTTTCATTTTATGAGGATGATACGGCCTATATAGGTTTTTCGAATGTATCAATAATAGTGAAGTGGCAAAAAGAATTACTTGCGGCAGGGTGAAAAATCTGGCTAGAGAAGAGGGAAAAAAAGAAAAATTTTGGGGCCTATAGATCTTTCCTTTTTGGGCAAGGTATCGCTTTTGCACCTCTGAAGATTTGCCATATATCGGAGAACCTGCAAATAAGGCATATTATCAGGGGCTTTGGGAGGAAAAACGGTTTTAAAGTATCTGAAGAATATATTTCCAATTTCTTTGATGTTGCTGATGAAAGCTTTGACAGCGAAAAAGGCAAGGAAGAGATTGCAGGATGCAAAAGATGAAGGCTATGTATTTACACATCCTGATACAGATAATTTTGAAAAAAATACCTAAGAGATATATATCCTGTTTTGATAGAAGGCTATAAAGACTTTTTGCGGATTTAAGATGATATCTGAAGAGGACTTTTGTAAAACTCTATTCACCTTTAAAAAAATGGTAATAGATACGGAGACGGTTTTTTTCTTGCGTACAAGGATGGAGATTTAAAGGGCTTTTTTTAATATGTCTGCCTGATTACGGAAATTTACTTTGTAAATCAAGAACACCTGCACTCTTACTAAATGTGATGAATGTGAAGTCTCATGCAAAAAAAGATATGTACTCTTATATATGGGAGTTAAAAAGAGACTGCCTTGGACTTGGCTCGGCACTTTCACAGCAAGTGGTGGACAGGTTGAAAGAAAAAAAGGCGAGCGGAATATCCGCACTTATTCACAGCAGCAAAGCGAGCGGAGGATATTTTAAGGATAAGATAAAAAGAGCAAAGAAAGTATGTGATGCTTGAAAAAAATGCTTTAGAATTTGAGGATATGGATGAAGAATAAAAACATTTTTAAAAAAGTATATATTGTGCTATAGAGGGACTTATCTTTGCTCTAAAGACAGAAAAAAACTATAAGTATTACATTGTTATAGATATTATATTTTTTCTCTTGGACTTCTTTGTATTTAAGACGGATAAGGCCGGTTGGTATGCATATATTATTACCTCTGCAGCTGTTTACGGCCTGGAATGTATAAATACTTCCATAGAACATATTTCAGACTTTATTTCAGAGGATGTACATCCTGAGATAAAGGTTATTAAGGATATGGGAGCTGCCGGAGTGCTTTGCTTCGGTATAGCATTTTTTGCCGTACAGATTATGGAATGTATAAATTATTTAGGAGTAGCATTATGATCATATCACTGTATATAAGTATGCTTCCTGTAATCCTTGGCGGAGTTTTCAATATGCTCTTTGTAAAGATAAAGGCGCTTGATTTTTTACGAATACCTGTAGACGGCGGTAAGAGTTTAAAAGGAAAAAGAATTTTCGGCAACAGTAAGACGGTACTTGGGTTTATAGGAATGATACTTGGCACTGCATTTGCGGCAATACTTTTTGGGGATTATTTTTTTAAAACAAACAGGATTGGAGCATTACAATCTGATCTATAAAAAAATTATCCCAATACGGTTTATTTTAATCTTTTATCCGGAGCATTATTCGGATTTGCATATATGCTCTTTGAGCTGCCAAACAGCTTTATAAAAAGAAGATTTGATATAGATGCAGCCACAAGAGGCAGATTTCCTGCAAATATAGCTACATTCGTATACGATCAGATAGATTCGATGATAGGAGTAATGCTGGTGCTTGCAATATTTGCAGAGCTTAGCTTCATGCAATATATTTTTGGCGGTTTTGCTTGGTGGGATCACTCATGTGGCTGTAAATATGATTTTGATTTTTGTTTAAAGTAAGAAAGTATTTATGATATGAAAAAAAGATATTTTTTTGGGAGTATATCATCCAAGTGTTATACTGACTTATATAGGTGTATTGATTTCGATATTCAGGGATTTTTCTTTTGCAAAGAGCTTGTACCTTGCTACTATTTTACTGATGCTTGCAGGAGTCTGTGATGCATTTGACGGAGTATTTGCAAGGATGTATAAAAGGACCGAGCTTGAAGAAAACTTTGGAGTTCAGATAGATTCGTTTGCCGATCTGATTTCATTCGGATTGTTTCCCGCAAAGATATATATAAGCTTTTTTTCTAAAAATATATATATTTCATTTGTACTTGTAAGTTTATATATTTTGGCGGTAATAATAAGACTTGCGTATTTTAACTGCAAGGGAAGTGAAGATAAGTTTTATTTTACAGGACTTGCTGTAACATACTCCGCATTTTTTATATCTTTGTATGTGGTTATTGCAAAGTATATAGAGAGTTTTTCGGCTTTACCGATTGAGTGCCTGTATATTTTTTTAATTTTGGCATTTTTGTGGAATAAGAAGATAAGGAAGCCGAATCTTTATATCAGAACAGCTTTTTTTGATTCTTGCCATTGTGTTTATAGCTTTATTGCTGATATAGGTGATACTTTTGGAAATAATTGATAGAAGAAGCGGTAAAAATAATAAGAGAAGAGGAAGACTCGGCAAAAGTTATAGAATTTTTTTATATCACAGTTTTTTTGGGCAGGCTATTTTTTTAAAAACTTATTTTTTTGCAAGGCCATATTTTTTTCAAAAATTGCTGTCAATATATTATAAAAAGTCACTTGTCTAAAAAAATAAGATAAAAAAAGCTTTATAAAAAAATATGATTTGGATAGAGGGCTTTTAAAGAGAAATTTCAAGAGCTTTGCTGATTTTTTTCAAGAAAAGAAAAAGATAAATGTGGATAATGAGGGGTTTTTTTAGCCACTGCAAGTGGAAAACTTAGAGTATTTAAAAATAGGTGAAGACGGAAAAACTCTATCTTGGAAATAAAAAAACTTAGTATAATGATAAAGGGCAATGTTTACAATACGGATAAATTGTTGAAAGCCCCATTGCCCGAATGGGCAAGAGGTGGATATCTTTTATTATACAGACTAAGTCTTTGTGATTATCACAGATATATTTATCCGTTAACAGGAAGAAGCGAAAAAAGAAAAGAAATTTCCGGCAGACTTGAAAGTGTCAGAAGAGATGCCGCATACTGGAGAGCATTTGCTGAGAATAAAAGGGTGTTGGAATATTGGATGAGTGAATATGGCAAGATGCTTCATATGGAGATAGGAGCAATGCTTGTAGGACATATTCATAACTATAACAAACGCTACTTTTATAAAGGTGAGGAAAAGGGTTTTTTCTCGTATGGCGGTTCAAGTATAGTTGAGATAGTCGGCAAGGAAATAGAGATAGACAGAGATATCTTAGAAAACAGTAAAAGAAATTTTGAAACTAAAATCCGAATCGGAGAGAGGATAGGATATGGAAAGATTAAAAAGGCTTAGAGTTTATTTTAATGAAATGTTTCCGCTTATTCCAAGACTATGTCTTGGCTACATTGTGTTTTTGGAAATCTACTTTATAGTACTTCTAAATCACGGAGTAAGCGGAAAACAGCTGCTTTTATTTGATAAGGTTGAAGGGCAGTCCGATTTAATATCTTATTTTATACAGCATGATGTAATAGGTGTAATAATCGGAGGATTTACAATATTCAGCTTTTTTTACTTTGGCTGCGTATTGCGGATGATTTTAAAGGATTATGAGCTGGATTGCAGACTTTTTTTGCAAGCAGACCGCTTCCATCGGGTAGAGTGCATAAGGATGATTTAAGAATTTTTGCTACTGTACTTATCGGAATAACCATTTTTTTATAAATATACTTTTTTTATGAGGAATTTTATTTTCTGTCTTATACTTTACAGTTACGGAAGCTTTGATGGCGGTATGGTTCTTCCAAAAAGCATAAGATAGCAAAGTCATTGCCTCTTGCCTTGGTTACACATAATCCGGTACAGATAATATTAAATATTTATGTTATTTCTTATGCGATAATGAAGTATAAACTTCCGATATTTGATATTACAAATTTGATGGCGGTTATGACACTTTATTTCCCCGCACTTATTTGGGAGATTTCCAGAAAGATTCGTGCACCTAAAGAGGAAACCGAATATGTCACATATTCAAAGCTGTTCGGATATAAGAAATGCGTTGATTTTGTATTTCTTCTTACTTGGCTTGATATACTTACAAATGTGGTTTTGGTATGGAATCTGAATAAGATCTCTGTAGTGGCATTACTTGCAAACACAGTGTGGTGTTCTATGAAATTCATTGAATATAAGAAGGATCCGGGCAAATACAGAATTGTCAGTAAGGTGGAAAGATATACATATATACAGGAATGTATGATGATTGCAACTATTGTAATTTATTTGATAGTTGGAAAGATATAGATAAGGAGTAGCATATGAAATACGATTTTTTAGTAGTTGGAGCGGGGCTTTTCGGAGCAATATTTGCATATGAGGCAAAGAAGCGCGGTAAGAGTGTTTTGGTAATTGATAAGAGAGATCATATAGCCGGAAATATCTATACCGAGAATGTAGACGGAATAAATGTTCATAAATATGGTGCTCATATTTTCCATACTTCAAATAAAAAAGTTTGGGAGTATGTAAATAATTTTGCAGAGTTCAATAATTATATCAATGCACCTGTTGCCATATATAAGGATGAACTTTACAATCTGCCGTTTAATATGAATACTTTCAGCAAGCTTTGGAATATAAAAAAACTCCCTGATGAGGCAAAAGGCGATTATAGGAAAACAAAGACAGGAATCAGGAATTACAGACCCTAAGAATCTGGAAGAGCAGGCAATATCTTTGGTCGGAAAAGATGTATACGAAAAGCTTATAAAGGGATATACGGAAAAGCAGTGGGGTAGAGATGCAAAGGAACTTCCGGCATTTATTATAAAGAGACTTCCACTGAGATTTACATTTGATAATAATTATTTCAATGACAGATACCAGGGTATTCCTATAGGAGGATATACCGGAATAGTTGAAAAGCTTCTTGAGGGTATAGAAGTAAGAACAAATACCGAGTACAGAGATTTCATAAAGGAGAATCCTGATATAGCTGATAAAACTGTATATACCGGAATGATTGATGAGTTCTTTGATTATAAACTTGGAGTGCTTGAGTACAGAAGAGTATACTTTGAGGATGAAAGACTTGATACCGACAACTATCAGGGAAATGCAGTGGTAAACTATACTGAAAGAGATGTGAAGTTCACCAGAATAATAGAGCATAAGCATTTTGAATACGGCAATCAGGACTTCACCATTATTTCAAAAGAATATCCTACAGAGTGGCAAAAGGGTGAGGAACCGTATTATCCTATCAATAATGAAAAGAACAATGCTCTATATGAAAGCTATGTCAAGCTTTCAAAAACAAGACCTGAGATAATCTTCGGTGGCAGACTGGGGAGCATACAAGTACTATGATATGGACAAGGTAGTTGAAGCGGCACTTGATTGTGTGGAGAAGAATTTATAATATATGAAGTATGATCAAAAAAACAACACCCTTTGTGGCTTGGGTATACTGTATGCAACAGCAATATATGGTTCAATAGTTTTGGGTTATACTGTATGCTATAAGCATTGTTGTTGCTACGGTAGTAATGATTCAATGTGTATACTGTTTATATTTGTTTTGATATCACAAATGCGAAATATTTCATTTGCTAAAAAAAGGAGGAAGATGTAGACTACTGCCTGAAAAACATATTTTATATATAAATATATAACGATGCCTGTTGAATTAATCTGTGCAGGAATAATAGGTGCTTCTATTTTTTTGTAATATTCGGAATGATAATTCATTGGCCAAAAGAAGATCTTATAGTACTTTTTTTGCTTTTATTTTTTTTGCTATGATTATTTATATGATTATTGCAATAATACCGTATGTGTTTGATAGTATTTGTCGTAATAGGGTTGCCGTGTTTTATATCAATTGAGTATGTCTTAGGTATTACACAAAAATACGGTATATCTTCTGCGGAAAGAGCGATACATTTTTTTATTGCAGATGATACCGGTGTTGAATATTATAGACGGACTGTATATAAGTATAAAGTATTGGAATAGAGGCAGGGGATTGGCTGTTGTGACTGCTGTTTTTTTACCTTTTAGTGTAACAGCATTGGTATTGTCGATTTTATTTGGTAAATAGATTTTTAGGGCATAATCTTGTGTAAATGAGTACGGAGGAAAATAATTTGAAGAAATTCCAGCCTGTTTTAGATATATTCTATATAATTTTTAATATATGCATGGCTATGCTTTAATATAATTGTTTTGCATCAAATCTTATCGGAATCAGATGTAAGTATTCCTACTGTAATTGTTGCAGTGAATAATATATTGTTTATTGTGGTATATGTAATACTTATCAGAGTACAAATTATAAATATACTGGAAGCTATAAAAGACAGAGGATATAGATTACTGTATAAATAACTATTTCTTTTATAAATACACACTTATGCCAATTATGTTAATTGGTAGAGGTCTGCCTGTTTTTATTTGCTTAGGCGGAGTAGGAGCCTTTTTTTTGGTATTTTTAATACCGTTTGTCATTATTACTTGGCCATTTATAATTGGTATGTGGATTTTACTACCTGTACTGCTGGTATGCACAACTTTAATAGAGTTGCCATGTTTTATATTAACTATTTGTATTTTTGGACATTACAAGGAAGCAAAAGAAGATGACTTTTTGAGAGAACTTCAATGCATTTTATCCTTCAACGGATACCGGGAATAGATTTGATAGACGGATTGCATATAAGTACAAAGTACTGGAATAAGGGCAGGATGCTTGCAAGGATAACTTTCATATGTGTTGCTGTAAGTATATTAATTGGAATATTGATAGACTTGTTTTACAGATTTGTAAAGTAACTTAAATAATCTATGATAGAATAAAAATAGTTTTTGTATAAAAGAGGGGCTGTAACGTAATTTTTTTATATGTTACAGCCCATTTTATATTTAATGATTTTTTTAGGTATAAGTTCTTCTCTTACCATTCCATATTCTATTACATTTTTCATTGTTATCATATGTAAAGTATAGATAATCAGATAAACCGGAGGTTAGTCTATAATAATAAGTATCCGAAGTTTTTTTATTCTAGGTTCTCCAAGGTAGCCCACAACACGAGATTTGCTTAAAACTCCATTTTGCTCAGGTAATAATCCTATACTGGCTGGGAAAAAAACTGTTTATATATGATTTTTTTAGTGGACGAACTGAAATCTTTGTAACAGTTAATAGATTATCTTCAGTTTTTTTCCTTTTTTTCGAGCCTAAATGTTATAGTGCCATCTTCAGAAAGATATATATAATTATTTCCATCTTTTTTTCATTAGGTTCATTATATCTTTTTAATGAGCACTTCCTCTTCAGAACCAAGGACTACACCATTAAGGTGAATTCTATTGGCAAATATGGCGTTATCATAATCTAATAAAATATCATAACGGCTTTTATCTTCTCTGGCACCGGATATATCACCTATGTGCTTTATAAAGTTTTCTCTTGCAAGTTTTAGAGTAAGAGGTTTTGAATCATAAAAATTCCTCAGGTACAGAAATTTCATAATTTACATATGATATGGAATCATTGGCTATTATTAAAAAGCAAAAGCATTATTGTCAAGCCTTGGAAATATATATGGTGAAGAATGCAAAGGATTTTCATCTATGCCGGGTGGTGTTAAATCAATATCATAAAGCCTGGATGCTATTGCACCTTCATAAAATTCATCATATTTGATTGTTATGGTCGAAGAGTCATCACTTAAATCCACATCACTAAGTTGTATATATTCAGCTATCTCAGGGAGTTTGCTAATGATATTTTTTTAAGCTGTCCTTATCAGTCTTTTTCATTAATAGTTAACTCATTTAAATTTTCATAAGGGAAAATAGATACTTTCTGATAAGGAAAATTCATCATCTACTGAAGCTTGAGTCAGATCACTCTCTGATGAAGCAGTAGTTTTTTTCTTCTTTGGAAGGTTCTTGTGTAGAGATAGATTCACTTTCCTGTGTAGCAGATGAGGTTTTAGCTCTCTTTGGGATGAATGGCATCCTGAAAGTGAAGACATTAAAAAAATGATAATAAGAATAAGGCAAATAGCTTCTTTTTTTCATTATAAATTCTCCTAAAAAAATATTTGAAGTTTACTCACGTAAATACTATCATTAAATATATGGATTGTAAATATGGAGAAAAACTTTAAATTCAAATTCAATCCTTCAATTCAAGTATCAGTTTAGAAGTTTTTTTGCAGTATTAAAAATCTCTTGTTCACATAGGTATCACATTATTGATAACCATTTTTCTATAAAAGTGGAAATGTATTGATTGAATAAAGATACAGGATATCCTGCATGAAAATCATCTGCCTACAGGTGTATAGGAATAGAAAACGCACTACGGTCTTGCATTCCTCATATTATAAAAAGTTTTTTTAAAAAGTATTGGAATAAAAATATATTTATAAAGTTATTAAAATTAAGACTTTTTTTATCTTAAACATTGTTCCAAACTTAGTCATAAATAAATTTGCAAGAGTGGTATTTAAAAATATATGTAAAAAAATAGAATATATCATGAAATAAACCGAAGAGGATTATGAGTGTAATGACAAACATGAAGAGTAAGTAATGTTGAATATATACTTAGTAATACAATATAGGAATAGCGAAGTAGAAAAATTCTGCTTCGCTATAAAGTTTAACTTACTATGACTACAGGATTGTTGATTTCAGCTGTAGTATTTTTGTTTGATTTTTTAGTTTCCGGCCGGTCCTACACTTGCCTGTGTGGAAACGGCAGCCGTAGAAGTTTCGGGAGTTGCTGTTATCTCGGGAACAATCTGAGACATAGCACCTGAAGCGTCTATACGGTAGTCTGTACCGTTTACATTTACAGTTGTATTGACAAGCATCTTTCCGCTTTCATCAAGATAGTATGAAACATTATTGACATTTATCATACCTCTTGCCATATTTCCCGAACTGTTCATGTAATACCAGTTTTTATCTACATTTATCCATCCGGTCTTCATAGCACCGCTTGGAGATAGGAAATATCTTTGGTTGTTTAAATCAATCCAGCCTGTCTGTATCTTGCCTGAGCCGTCCAAATAGTACCATGTACCGCCGTCATTGACCCATCCGGTTGATATGGAGCCTGACTTGTCAATATAATACCAGTCGTTGCCATCCTTTAACCAACCTGTCTTCATAGCACCCGAGTCGGTAAGGAAATATCTGTTCTTTCCGTCATTTATCCAACCTGTTTGCATTTTACCGGTATTGTCCGTGTAGTACCAGGTGTTTTTTTATCATTTGATCCAACCTGTCTTCATAGCACCGTTATTATCCATATAATACCAGGCACCTGAATCATTCAGCCAACCCTTATACATAGCACCTGACTTGGTGAGAAAATATCTTGAGTTTCCGATATCTGTCCAACCTGTCTGCATCTTACCTGTATTGTCCATGTAATATCTTTGGTTACCGGTATCAATCCAGCCTGTCTGCATTCTACCGTTGTTATCCATGTAGTACCATGTGTTATTGTCATTTACCCAACCGGTGGTCATAACACCTGAAGGAGCCAGGAAATATGTGTTTTTACCGTCTACAAGCCAACCTGTCTGCATTTTACCGTCTTTGTCGGCATAGTATCTCTTGTTTCCGTCATTGATCCAACCTGTAATCATCTTGCCGTCAGTGCTGTCAAGATAGTACCAGTCTGAATTTTTCTTTATACCAACCTTTTTTTGCGGCACCGTTTTTTGACGAATCCAGATAATAGCTTGCATTATTTGAAGTAAACCAACCTGTCTTTGCCGTACCGTTTGAATCCATATAGTAAGAATTGTTGGAGTCATGTACCCATGAATCCTTTACCATATTGTAGTCTTTGTAATAATATCTCTTTCCTGCAATAGTTCTCCAGGTATTTGCAGGAATCTTATCGGAAAAAGATTTATATTGGAAGTCAATATCTACATTACCTTTTATACCGTTTACCTTACCTGTACTTGTAGCCTGCCAGATAACAGGATCCGGATATGAATGCTTTACATTATATCTGGCAACCCAGATATCGTATTTTTTCAAGGCATTCATATCAAGCTTGTTTGCAATCCAATAGTCATTTGCATATACAATAGGATAATATCCTGCGGCTTCCACCTTATTACAGAATGTCTTTATTATAGCTGTAAGCTCGTCTTTTGGAAGTTTACCCTGTGTATTGGCATCCTCAACGTCAAAAGCTACAGGATATGAAATAGGATAATCCTTTATTATATCCAGAACAAAAGTCAGCCTCTGCATCAGCCTGTGCGACTGTCATTGCATAGGAATAAATATATACTCCGAGCTTTATACCTCTCTTGTTTGCTTCAGTAAGATTTCTTCTTATAACAGGGTCAATCTGACCTTTGTATCTGGTTCCGTGTATGATGAACTGAACATCATCTGCGGCAACCTTGTCCCAGTCAACATCACCTTGATAATGTGAAAGGTCAATACCTCTTGCAACTACTCCGGTGAGGGATGATCCGTCAAGCATTTGATATACTCCCGGGTGTTTGCATTGTCCATTCATTGGGTCGCAAATGATGTAACCGGACTAAGCAAAGACAGCGCAAGTGACAAAGATATAGCCGTTTTTATAAATTTATTTAAATGCATTTTTGTACCTCTATTTCGGTCCGGATGTTTCACCGGGTTTTAAACCTACTTCATCCTTGCTTGAAGAAGAACTTTGTGCATTCTTTTTGCTCTCATCAGCCGGACTTTTTCGCTTCTTCTTTATTATTTTTTTGCTTTTTGCCTCATCAAGCGGTGAAGCGGGAGCTGTTGTTTCTTTGCTTCCGGGTTTTAGCTTCGGCAGAAGCTTGGGCAGCTGAAGAGGAAGAAGAACTTGAAGATTCGGTTTTTGCTCCGGGTGCAACTGTAGGTGCCTCATTAGCTACTGCAGTAGGTCTTTGCCGTACTGCTCTTTTACCGTCTGATTTCTTTGTTTCGGATATAGCATTAGTGACACTGCTAGGAGTGCCACTAAGATTTGTACATACACCATTTGCATCAAATGTGTATTCTTTTCCTTCTATATTTATAGATTTACCGGTTACCATCTTTCCGTCGGCATCAAAGTAATAATACTTGCCGTTTGATTGCAACCAACCGGTAATCATATGACCTTTTTCATTGAAATAGTAAGATGCACCGGAAATCTTCTTAAGACCGAATGTCATTTTACCGTGATTTTCGCCTTCAGTTTCTTCCATATAGAACTTATGAGTACCGTCATTTATCCAACCTGTTTTCATAGAACCGTCAGCATTGAAATAGTAGTAAACGCCGTCGATTTGATTCCATGATGTATACATCTTTGCGGAACTGGAGAAATAATAGGTCTTATCGCCTACTTTTGTCCAACCGAAAGCGGCTCTTCCGTCAGGCTTGAAATAATACCACGCACCGTCCATCTGTCTCCAACCTGTGGCCATGACACCTGTGCCCTTAAGGTAGAAGTAGTTTGAATCGCTCTTTAACCAGCTGTTTTGTACAAGGTTTCCGCTGCTGAGCGTGTAATACCAGTCATTATCAACTTTGAACCAGCCTGTAGCCATTATTCCGTTAGACTTAAAGTAATACCATTTGGAATCGATTTTCTTCCATCCGGTCACCATAACGCCTGTAGACAAATCCATATAATAATACCCGTTTGAAGACGGGAGCCAGCTTTTGTGCAATTGTCCGTTGTCATCGAGATAGGGTCCAAGTACCGTTTGACTCTTTCCAACCGTTTGCGGCGTATACCGCAGAAACAGCAGAAAGTGAAAGCAAGCCGCTTATCATACCTGTAACCAACATTTTTCTGATAGTATGTTTCATATGTCCTCCTTTTATTAGATTATCCGGGAATAAAACTGATTTTAATCTCACGATTCCCTATATCAAGTTATTATAGCATCTTAGTCAACAATAAAAATAGTTCCTATATTATAACAAATATTTACGATTTACAGAACACCATTTTATCATCTTTCAGCTCAAAAAAATTTTTTTGTATAATTTTTGAAAAATAAGTTTTTAATTTAACAATAATACTGATAAAAAAACAACACGGATATAGACAAGTAAGAATTATATAGGTATAATAAGAAAAACCGAAAAAAATTAGTATAAAATGCAATATTGAAAGTTTTTTTGAGGTTTTTGGAGTATAGTAGGGAGGTATGAGATATGGAAGCCTTAAAATATTTGTCACTGATTTCGCAGGTCGGCTTTACCATGGTTACACCGATTTTACTATGTACATTTTTGGGTATGAAATTGGAGGAAAGATTTCACTTTCCGTTTACGCTGATATTTATGCTTTTAGGGGTTATAAGCGGATGTATGTCAGGGTTTAGACTGATCATGAATACCATAAAAAAGATGGACAAAAAGAAAGAAGAAAAACCTGCAAAAAAACAAGAAAAAATACTTTTGTTTTGCCAAAAAGAGAAAGTAGGATTTTTAAGAATAAGGATGAATAAGGAAACAAGAAGAACATGTCTTTATATGGGTATGGGAGTTTTACTTTATGAAATCATTTTGAGCCTGGCGACAATCCCGTTTGCAGGGATTATGAAGTATTCTGTTTATCCAATTGAACTTGGGATACTTATAGGTAGCGTTTTGGTAATAGGCATGGTCATTGATATGGGAATATCCACAGAAGACAGCCTGTATGGGGGGAACCCTTCTTTTGCGCAGAGAAAGATTATGATTCATTCTTTGCTTAGGAAGGCGGCTTTATTTATTGTTGTAGCAATATTTTGGAACAGTAGATACATAAATGCACTCGCGATTGTCATATCTGTTTTCGGACTGAAATCGGGTGCATATATGTATCCATTGTTTAAAAAAATATTTGAAAAAAGAAGAAAGGAGGAGACATGAGCTTAAGTATTTTAGCTGAAAGTGCGACCGGAAGCAAAAAAATTTGGATTTTATGATCCATGGCCTATATAAGTATAAGCTTTTCGGACAGGAACTCTATTTGACTACGACTACAGTTTCCTTATTGATTGTTGTCTTATTGATTACAATATTTGCAATATTTGCAAACAGAGCAATAAAAGCGGCAGATCCATACAATGTCCCAAGCGGATTTGTAAACTTTTTGGAATGTGGTATTGAAGCATTAGAGGGAATGACCGATACTATACTTGGTGGAAACAAGGATAGATTCTTAAACTATATAGGAACGATTTTTATCTTTATTTTTGTTTCTAATTTCAGCGGTTTGCTCGGACTTAGAAACCCGACAGCGGATTATGGTGTGACTTTTATGCTTGGATTTTTTACATTTTTAATAGTAAATTTCCAGGGTATAAAGAACAGAAAGTTAAAACATTTTACATCGCTCTTTGAGCCGATACCGTTACTCTTTCCGATAAATGTTATCGGTGAGATAGCAAACCCGATATCTATATCATTGCGTCTTTTTGCAAACGTGCTTTCAGGTGTTTTGATCATGGGGCTTTGGTATGGTATGATGCCGATCTTTTTAAAGATTGGTGTGCCGTCATTCTTACATCTGTATACAGATGTATTTTCAGGAGCATTGCAGACATATGTTTTCTGTATGCTTAGCATGGTCTATATCAATGACAAATTAGAATAGTTCATTGGATAGTAAAATATTTTCATGGATTTAAGTGAGGAAGTGCCTCACTTGATATCATATATTTTGGAGGTTATTTATGAATATGACAGGACAGGATTTTATATTTGGTTGCTCTGCTATAGGTGCGGGACTTGCAATGATAGCAGGTATCGGACCGGGTGTCGGACAGGGTATTGCAGCAGGACATGGTGCGGCTGCAGTAGGTAGAAACCCGGGAGCAAGAGCGGATATCACATCAACAATGCTTCTCGGACAGGCCGTTGCCGAGACAACAGGTCTTTACGGACTTGTAGTTGCTATGATTCTTATGTTCGTTAAGCCTTTCGGCGCTTAATTTGGAGGTTTTATGGAAAGACTGATAGGATTTGACCCTCAGCTTTTTGGCTGATTCAGCCATTACCGGCTTTGCGGTCCTTTTCTTGTTCTTTATTCTTTCCTATTTGCTTTTTAATCCGGCTAAGGAGATGCTCAAAAAAAGAAGAGAGCGAGTTGCCGGAGACCTGGAAAGTGCAAAAGATGCAAAGGCAAAAGCTGATGCTCTTAAGGCGGAGTACGAAGAAAAAAATTGGCCTCTTTCCAAAAAAACAGGCTGATGCAATCTTAGAGGACGCCAGAAAAAGGGCAAAGGATAGAGAAAACGAAATCATAGAAGAAGCAAAGGCGGAAGCTAGAAGAATTACTGACAGGGCTAACAACGAGATAGAGTTGGCAAAAGAAAAAAAGCCATGGAAGAAGTAAAAATCAAATATAGTGGATGTTGCTTCGATTATTGCAAGCAAGGCAGTCAATTCTGCAATGAATGTTGAAGTGCAGGATAGACTTGTTGAAGAGACTTTAAAAAGAAATCGGAGATGGTACATGGCAAAATTAGTGTCCAAAGTATATGGAGATGCTTATGTGTCGGTAGTATCTGAAAAGAACAATCTGATTGATGCACTTGAAGAAATAAAAATCCGTAAAGAATATTTTTTTACTGAAAAACAATGAAATCATGGGACTTCTTGATTCACCTAAGATGGATGATGAAGAAAAAAATTGATTTTGTAAAGGGAATATTTGAGAATCACATCAGTGTTGATTCAATGGGATTTTTTTATTGACTGTAATCGAAAAAGAAGAGACAGGCTGAACTTATATCTATACTTGATTATGTTATAGATTGTATAAAGGAGCTTCTTCTTATCGGAAAGGCAACTGTTACCACCGCGTTGCCGCTTGATGATTCAAAAAAAGATAAAATAGTGGATGAGCTTTTGAAGTCATCACATTACAAGTCTCTTGAAGCGGAATACGTGGTAGATGAGAGTATCATAGGCGGTATTGTCATCAGAATCGGTGACAGAGTTGTGGATTCAAGTGTAAAAAAACAAGAATTGATAAGATGAGAAAAAAATGTTATCATAAGCCGTATTACCGGCAAAAAGTTTAAAGAAAAGAGGTACGAGTCTAGTGAATCTAAGACCTGAAGAAATCAGCTCAGTTATAAAAGAGCAGATAAATAAGTATTCAACTAAACTCGAGGTATCAGATGTGGGTACTGTTATCCAGGTAGCAGACGGTATTGCCAGAATACATGGTCTTGCAAAGGCTATGCAGGGTGAGCTTCTGGAATTCCCGGGGGATGTTTACGGCATGGTTCTTAACTTGGAAGAGGACAATGTCGGTGCTGTTTTACTTGGTGATAAGAAGAATATCAGCGAGGGTGATACAGTAAAGACCACAGGTAGAGTTGTAGAGGTTCCTGTAGGAGATGCACTTACAGGTAGAGTTGTAAACGCGCTTGGACAGCCAATCGACGGAAAGGGACCTATAACTTCAGATACCTTTAGAAGAATAGAGAGAGTTGCACATGGTGTTATCGAAAGAAAATCGGTAGATACACCGCTTCAAACAGGAATAAAGGCCATTGATGCCATGATTCCTATAGGAAGAGGACAGAGAGAGCTTATAATCGGTGACAGACAGACAGGAAAGACTTCTATTGCTGTAGATACTATAATCAATCAAAAAGGACAGAATGTTCACTGTATCTATGTTGCTATAGGGCAGAAGGCTTCTACTGTTGCATCAATTGTAAAGACTTTTGAGGATTACGGTGCTATGGACTACACTACAGTAGTAGTTTCTACTGCAAGTGATCTTGCACCGCTTCAATATATCGCACCTTACTCAGGTTGCGCTATAGGGTGAGGAATGGATGGAAAGAGGAGATGATGTACTCGTAGTATACGATGATCTTACAAAGCATGCTGCCGCATATCGTACACTTTCACTCCTTCTTAAGAGACCACCGGGCCGTGAGGCTTATCCGGGTGATGTATTCTATCTTCACTCAAGACTTCTTGAGAGAGCTTCAAGATTGTCAGAAGACCTTGGTGGCGGTTCACTTACCGCATTGCCTATAATAGAGACACAGGCAGGAGACGTTTCAGCGTATATTCCTACAAATGTTATTTCTATTACAGACGGTCAGATTTACCTTGAGACAGAGATGTTCAATTCGGGATTCAGACCTGCTATCAATGCCGGACTTTCAGTATCAAGAGTAGGTGGTTCTGCTCAGATCAAGGCGATGAAGAAGATTGCAGGACCTATAAGATTGGAGCTTGCACAGTATAGAGAGCTTGCATCATTTGCACAGTTCGGTTCAGAACTTGATGAAGCTACAAAGAATCAGTTGGCACAGGGTGAGAGAATCAGAGAGATCTTAAAGCAGCCAAACTACAAGCCGATGCCTGTAGAGTATCAGATAGTTATTATCTTTGCCGCTACAAAGAAACTTTTACTTGATGTTCCTACGGAGAAGGTACTTGAGTTCCAGGATAAGTTGTTCAGATTTATAGAGAGCAAGCATCCTGAAATAGCTGCTGAAATTAGAGATAAGAAAGAAATTTCCGACGATTTGGCAAAAAGACTTACAGATGTTATCAATGAATGTAAGAAAGCATAGTGCAGGTGTATTATGGCTTCAATGAAGGAAATAAAGCGTAGGCGTGCGGCGATACAAAGCACTGCTCAGATTACCAAAGCCATGAAGCTTGTAGCAACGGTTAAGCTTCAAAAAGCAAGAACAAAAGCGGATGCTTCCAAGCCATACTTTACCGTAATGTATCAAACTATCGCATCAATGCTTGAGAAAAGTGAGAATATATCTCATAAGTATCTTAAGAAAAATGACGGCGGTAAGACAGGCGTATTGGTTATTACAGGTAACAGAGGTCTTGCAGGAGGCTATAACAATGCTGTAAGCAGGCAGGTAATAAGCGAATTCAAAAGCAATGAAACACTTATATATGCAGTGGGTAAAAAAGGTAGAGATACACTCTTACATAAAGGTTTTGAAGTAGAGGGAGACTTTTCAGAGATTGTGGAAGAGCCGCTGTACAAGGATGCCGCAGATATTACAAAGGTATTGCTTGACGACTATGAAAGCGGAAAGCTCTCAGAGATTTATGTGATATATACCAATTTCAAGAATACGGTGGTACATGATCCTGTACTTTTGAAATTGCTTCCTATCAGCAAGGAAGATTTATTGCAGCCTGAGACTACAGAAAGTGAGGGTCCGAGAGCCCTTATGAATTATTCTCCCAATGAAGATGAAGTATTGGATGCTATAATTCCAAAATACATTTCTTCTGTTATTTATGGCGGTCTGATGCAGTCTGTTGCTTCAGAAAACGGTGCCAGAATGACCGCTATGGATTCCGCAACATCAAATGCGGAAGAACTTATAGATAAGCTCGGCTTACAGTATAACAGAGCTCGTCAGGGTGCTATCACTCAAGAGCTTACAGAGATTGTGGCCGGAGCCAACGCCATAGAATAACGATCGGAAACGAATGAAGAAGAGGAAGGAGAAAAGTTGATGGCAGAGCCAAATATTGGCAAAATAACCCAGATTATCGGTGCTGTTTTGGATATTAAGTTTTCCAGAGGACACTTGCCACAAATCAATGAGGCAATAAAGATAGATACAGCTGACGGAGTGCTCACTGTAGAGGTTGCACAGCATCTGGGAGATGATATAGTAAGAACAATTGCCATGGGAAGTACAGACGGACTTGTTCGTGGAATGGAAGCAAGAGCAACAGGAGCACCTATTTCAGTTCCTGTTGGTGAAAAATACTCTAGGGTAGAATTTTTTTAATGTACTTGGAGAGGCAATTGATAAGAAAGAACCACCTAAGGTAGAGGAGTATCTTCCTATACATAGAAAGGCTCCAAGCTTTGAGGAGCAGTCTACTCAGACCGAGATTCTTGAGACAGGAATTAAAGTAGTTGACCTTTTATGTCCATACCAAAAGGGTGGAAAGATAGGGACTCTTTGGTGGTGCCGGAGTAGGGAAAGACTGTACTTATTCAGGAGCTTATCAGAAATATTGCAACAGAGCATGGTGGGATATTCAGTATTTACAGGTGTAGGGTGAGAGAACCAGAGAGGGTAATGACTTATACCACGAAATGACCGACTCAGGAGTTATCAAATAAGACAACCATGGTATTCGGTCAGATGAATGAGCTACCGGGTGCGAGAATGAGAGTAGGACTTACAGGTCTTACAATGGCGGAGTATTTTTAGAGATCAGGGTGGAAAAGGATGTACTTCTTTTTCATTGACAATATCTTCAGATTTACACAGGCAGGTTCAGAGGTTTCAGCACTTCTTGGACGTATGCCTTCTGCGGTAGGTTATCAGCCTACACTTCAAACAGAGATGGGTGCGCTTCAGGAGAGAATTACTTCTACAAAGAACGGTTCCATTACATCTGTTCAGGCTGTATATGTGCCTGCGGATGACCTTACCGACCCCGCTCCTGCAAATACATTCGCTCACCTTGATGCTACTACGGTTCTTGACCGTTCTATAGTGGAGATGGGTATTTATCCTGCGGTAGATCCTCTTGGTTCTACTTCAAGAATACTTTCACCGCATATAGTGGGAGAAGAGCATTATCAGGTAGCACAGAGTGTGCAAGAGGTATTGCAAAAGTATAAAGAGTTACAGGATATTATTGCCATGCTTGGTATGGATGAGCTTTCTGAAGAAGATAAAGCTTACTGTAGCAAAGAGCAAGAAAGATCCAGAGATTCCTTTCACAGCCTTTCTTCGTGGCAACACAGTTTACAGGAATTGACGGAAAGTATGTACCTCTATCAGAGACTATCAGAGGATTTAGAGAAATTCTTGAAGGAAAGCATGACGATATACCTGAGCAATATTTCCTAAATGCAGGAACTATCGACGAGGTTGTAGAGCGTGCCTCTAAATAGGAGGTAGTATGGACAAGTTTGCATTAAAGATAATGTGTCCCGACCATGTTTTTTTGAAGGGGATGCTACAATGGTGGAATTTACCACAACACAGGGAAATGTCGGTATATATGCCAAGCATATCCCTATGGTAAATGTAATAGCACCGGGTAAATTATCTATACATAGTGAAGACGGAAGTGTAAAGACTTGTGCCCTTCACTCAGGCTTTGCGGAAATCTTACAGGATGAGGTTACAATACTTGCCGATTCATGTGAGTACAGTGATGAGATAGATGTTAACAGAGCTAAAGAAGCAAAGGAGAGAGCCCAAAAGAGACTTTCTCAAAGAGACGGTATAGATGTTGCCAGAGCGGAACTTGCACTCAGAAGAGCATTGGTTCGTCTGGATGTAGCAGGGATTAAATAAATTATAAGGATTGTATGTTGGCTTTAAAAGGATAGTAGCATACAATCCTTTTTATAATCGCATAATTTTTCGGGATGAGAAATTTTAAGTGTTTATAGTGGGGGTATTATTTAAATGGGAATTGAGGTGAATAATGAACAATTGTAGGGGTTTCAGTAATTATACCTGTATTTAATTTGGAAAAAAAATATTTACATAGATGCATAGACTCGTTATTAAATCAAAGTTTTAGCGGATTAGAGATAATAATAGTTGATGATGAAAGTACTGATAATTCAGGGAAAAAAATTGCTGACGAGTTTGCTTGTAAAAAAATGATAATATAAAGGGTATTTCACATAAAAAAAGAGGTGGGGTATCAAAGGCAAGAAACTATGGAGTGCAACACTCAAACGGAGATTATATCGCATTTCTTGATGGAGATGACCATGTAAATAAAGATATATATAAGGAACTTTATATGGCGATAACATCTCAAAAAAAGCGGATATTGCATTTTGCGATGTTATTAAAAGTACATGAGAATGGAATAAAAAGAAGAAATCGAAAGTTTGAATTTAGAGGGTGGTATAGTACCGATCGGTAAATACTTGAAAGATGGCAAGTATATGCAACTTGCATGGAATAAGCTTTATAAAAGAGAGATATGGGATAGATTTTTCATTTGAAGGTAAGTACTTTGAGGATCTGTTATTAATTCCTGAGATTATAAGTAAATCTAACAGTATAGTGTATGTTAAGAAGTATCTGAATTATTATTTTTATTAGAGATAAATCTATTTCCAGAACTTTTTCCAAAGAAAACTACATGTACAAGATAAACGCATATAAAAAAATGTTATAGAAAATGTAAATAAAAATTTATAAGGATAGAGATGGTCTACTGGATTGTAAATAATATATTAGACTGTATTAAAAGAAAAAGAATTATATTTTTTTCAGAGAAGAATTCATTTCGTTCCTGCAAAAGCATATCGGATGAGATAATAGATAGCAGATATAAAAACAGATTTAATGGATAGTGAAATTAAAAAGTGTTTTATATAACGATAAAAAAATAAATCACAGATGAATTTAATGAACTACTGTTGAAAAAAATAAAGGGAAAAATGTTATATTAAGTGTAGTAACAGGAACGTGAGTAATCCGCATTCGTAGATATTTGTATATTCATATAGGGATTACGAATACTAATATAAGGAATCGAGGTGATTTAAAAAAAGGTTAGTAAATAGGTTGGGTTGAAAGTAAAAGGGGGGATAATGAATAAAAAAATATTTTAAATATGAGTTTGTTCCGTTTGCACTGTGGATATTTGCAGTATCATCACTTGCTCTGCATAGACTCAAGCCTATATTGAGTTTTTGAAAAATAATTTAGTATTATTCATTGTAGGGGGCTGTATCTATCATAATTTTTAGGAATGTATTATCATATTCTAGGCAGATTGTATTATGTAGAAACCGGAACAAAGAATAAGTACTATGTAGTATACTTTCTTGTATGCTGTATCATATTTGTAATATCTATATTTATATGATTGGTAATCGGTACAGAAAAATTATTTTATTTAATACTACAGAGACCTGAGAGGATAACTGACTTATATTGTGGATTGCTCATTGTATATACACATGAGAATTCTTTTGGTTCAGTGTTATTATATAATATTAAAAAAACTTGCATTAAGGATAAACCTGGTGCAAGTTTTTTTATTTCTTCTGAGTTTTGTCAAATTATGGTATTATAAAAGTTACTGAAACTTACAAAGGCAAATGCTTTGAGATCGAAAAAAACCCGGTGAAAGTGAGGACGAACAATGAAAGGTATTATATTAGCAGGTGGTAGTGGCACAAGATTATATCCGCTTACAAAGGTAACATCAAAACAGTTATTACCTATTTATGACAAGCCGATGATTTACTATCCTATTTCTGTATTGATGGAGGCAGGTATCAGAGAGATACTTATAATTTCCACACCTGAAGATACTCCGAGATTTAAAGAATTGCTTGGAGACGGTGCGCATTTCGGACTTAAATTAGAGTATGCCGTTCAGCCAAGTCCTGACGGACTGGCACAGGCATTTATTATCGGAGCGGATTTCATAGGTAATGAACCTGTAGCAATGATACTCGGAGATAATATTTTCCACGGGCACGGGCTTAAGAATCACTTAAAATCAGCAGCTTCAAAGACAAAAGGGGCTACAGTATTCGGATACTATGTAGATGATCCCGAGAGATTTGGAATCGTGGAGTTTGATAAAAACGGTAAAGCGATTTCAATAGAGGAAAAACCGGAAAAGCCAAAGAGCAATTACTGTGTTACAGGACTTTACTTCTATGACAATGATGTAGTAGAGTATGCCAAGAACTTAAAAGCCGTCTGCCAGAGGAGAACTTGAAATTACAGATCTTAACAGAATCTATCTTGAAAAGGGAGAACTTGATGTAAAGTTACTTGGAAAGGGCTTTACATGGCTTGATACAGGAACACATGAGAGTCTTGTAGAGGCTACAAACTTTGTTTATACAATTGAAACACATCAGCACAGAAAGATTGCATGTTTAGAGGAAATAGCATACTTAAACGGCTGGATAAGTGATGAAGAGCTTTTGAAGGCTTATGAAATATTTAAGAAAAATCAGTATGGTAAATATCTGAAAGATGTATATGATGGTAAGTATATAGATGATGTACACTAATTATATTTATGTAGGAAAAACTGCGAAGCTTTGAAAAATCAGGCTCGTTAATAAAATTAAAAACTAAAAAAAGAGGTTAATATGAAAATTATTGTTACAGGCGGTGCCGGCTTTATCGGCGGAAATTTTGTTCACTATATGGTAAATCAGTATCCTGAGGATATGATTATAAACCTTGATCTTCTTACATACGCAGGAAATTTGGAGACTTTAAAGCCGGTGGAAAATGCACCGAATTACAAGTTTGTAAAAGGCGATATCGCAGACAGAGAATTTATTTTCAAGCTGTTTGAAGAAGAGAAGCCTGATGTTGTAATCAACTTTGCTGCAGAGAGTCATGTAGACAGATCAATCACAGATCCTGAGAGTTTCGTAAGAACAAATGTTATGGGAACAACAACTTTACTTGATGCCTGCAGAAAGTACGGAATTAAAAGATACCATCAGGTATCAACAGATGAGGTATACGGAGATCTTCCACTTGACAGACCTGATCTATTCTTTACAGAAGAGACACCGCTACATACATCAAGCCCATATTCATCATCAAAGGCAAGTGCAGACCTTTTTGTACTTGCATACCATAGAACATATGGTCTTCCTGTGACAGTTTCAAGATGTTCAAACAACTACGGACCATACCATTTCCCTGAGAAGCTTATTCCTCTTATCATAAGCAGAGCACTTAATGATGAGGAGCTTCCTGTATATGGAAAAGGTGATAATGTAAGAGACTGGCTCTATGTTACAGACCATTGTAAGGCTATCGACCTGGTAGTAAGAAAGGGTAGAGTCGGTGAAGTTTACAATATCGGTGGTCACAATGAGAGAACAAACCTTGAAGTTGTAAAGACAATACTTAAGGCACTGGGGAAGCCTGAGAGCCTTATCAAGTTTGTAACAGACAGACCGGGACATGACAGAAGATATGCCATAGACCCGACAAAGATAGAGACTGAGCTTGGATGGAAGCCTGAGTATACATTTGATACAGGTATTGTAAAAAAACTATTGAATGGTATCTCAACAATAAAGACTGGTGGGAGCATATCATCAGCGGTGAATACACAAAGTATTTTGAGAATATGTATGGAGAAAGACTTTAATGAGAGTATTGGTAACAGGCGCAAAGGGTCAGCTTGGAAGCGATCTTCTTTGCGAGTTGTCAAATAGAAATATTGATGCGATAGGCATAGACATTGATGATTTGGATATTACGGATTCTGAGGCAACAAAGGAAGTAATAGAAAAAATCAATGGTGAAAAAAAGCTTGATGCAATCATCCACTGTCGTGACATATACCGCAGTGGATCTTTGCAGAAGATAATGAAGCCCTTGTAACAAAGATAAATGCGGAAGGTACAAAAAATATTGCGAAGGTGGCGAAGGCGCTTGACCTTTCCATGATGTATATTTCTACAGACTATGTATTTGACGGAGAGGGCGAAAGACCATGGGAGCCGGATGATAAGAGAGCACCTCTTAATATTTACGGTATGGCAAAGTATAAGGGAGAGCTATATGTTGAGGAATTACTTGAGAAATATTTTATAGTAAGAATTTCTTGGGTATTCGGTCTTCATGGAAACAACTTTATAAAAACAATGCTAAGACTTGGAAAGGAAAGAGGAGCCGTAAGCGTGGTAAACGATCAAATCGGATCACCTACATATACTCCCGATCTTTCAAGACTTTTTGGTGGATATGATTTTAACCGATAAATACGGAAGATATCATGCTACGAATGAGGGGCTTTGTTCCTGGTATGAATTTGCCTGTGAGATATTTAAGCAGGCAAATCTTGATGTGGCAGTCACACCTGTGAACTCTGACGCTTTCCCGGTGAAGGCTAAGAGACCTCACAACTCAAGAATGGATAAATCAAAGCTGACAAAGAACGGATTTGAGCTTTTGCCTTCATGGCAGGATGCTCTAAAGAGATACTTGTCAGAACTGGAGAATGGCTAATGGGAAAAATATTTCGGTACAGACGGATTTAGAGGAGAAGCAAATATAGACCTTACAGTTGAACATGCATATAAGGTCGGAAGATTTTTGGGAAGCTTCTACTCTAAGGGCGGTAAAAAATGCAGAGTTGCTATAGGTAAGGATACAAGAAGATCAAGCTATATGTTTGAATATTCTTTGGTAGCAGGACTTACAGCATCCGGAGCGGACGTATATCTGCTACATGTTACTACAACACCAAGTGTATCCTATGTTGTAAGAAGTGATGATTTTGACTGCGGAATAATGATTTCCGCAAGCCATAATCCATACTATGACAACGGTATAAAGGTAATCAACGGCAAGGGTGAAAAGCTTGAAGAGGAAGTTATAGAAAAAATAGAAAGCTATATAGACGGACCTGCAGATTCTATTCCTTTTGCAACAAAGGAAGATATCGGAAGAACTATAGACTATGCCGCAGGCAGAAACAGATATATAGGATATCTTATCTCTATAGCTACCAGATCCTTTAAGGGAAAGAAGGTGGCACTGGATCTTGCAAACGGTTCGGCTTCAAGTATTGCAAAGAATGTTTTTGATGCCTTGGGAGCTGATACCTATGTGATTCATAATAATCCTGACGGTATAAATATAAATACCGATTGCGGTTCAACACATATAGAGAGTCTACAAAAATGCGTTTTGGAAAACGGTTGCGATATAGGTTTTGCATATGACGGAGATGCCGACAGATGCCTTTGCGTTGATGAGAACGGTAATGTGGTGGACGGAGACCGGATCCTTTATATTTGCGGTAAGTATATGAAGGAGAGGGGAGAGCTTTTCAACAATACTGTAGTTACAACCGTTATGTCAAACTTCGGACTATATAAAGCCTTTGAAAGAGAAAATATAAATTTTGAAAAGACTGCTGTAGGTGATAAATATGTATATGAAAATATGCAAAATAACGGTCACTGCCTTGGCGGTGAGCAGTCAGGGACATATTATATTTGCAAAACACGCCACAACAGGTGACGGAATACTTACATCACTTAAGGTAATGGAGGTGGTGCTTGAAACCAAGCAGACTCTATCAAAACTTGCAAGTGAAGTGGATATCTTCCCACAGGTTTTAAAGAATGTGAGAGTTGTGGATAAGCAAAAAGCCGGAGAAAACAAGGCGGTGCTTGAGGCGGTAGATGCCGTAAGCAAAAGCACTTGGAGATGACGGAAGAATACTTCTTCGTCCAAGCGGTACGGAGCCTCTTATCAGAGTAATGGTAGAAGCAAAGAGCATGGAAGAATGCGAAAAATATACAGATGAAGTAATAAAAGTTATGGAAAAAGAAGGACTTTTAATATAGGGGGACAAAAATCAGAGAATGGGACAAAGCTTAAACTTAGATTAGGAAAGAGGAGAGATTAAATGTATCATATTGAAAGATATAAGAGAAATCCTGTAGTGGATTTTAAAGAGAGAACATGGCCGAATAAGCAAATAGAGAAAGCACCTATATGGTGTTCATCAGACCCTAAGAGACGGCAATCAGGCATTGGTCGAGCCAATGGTGGTAGAAGAAAAAGATAGAGATGTTTAATCTGCTTGTAAAGTTGGGCTTTAAGGAAATAGAGATAGGTTTTCCAGCAAAGATCCCAGATAGAATTTGACTTCCTTCGTCAGCTTGTGGACAGAAAACTTATACCGGATGATGTTGTAGTACAGATACTTTGCCAGTGTAGAGAGCATCTTATAAAAAGAAGTTTTGAAGCTATAAAGGGAATTAAAAAATGTATAATGCATATCTATAATTCCACTGATACATTACAAAGAGATGTAGTATACGCTCTTGATAGAGAAGGAATAAAAAATATTGCACTTGAAGGTGTGGATCTTGTAAAGAAGTACATGAAAGACCATGACGGTGAAATTATATTGGAATATTCACCTGAGAGCTTTATGGGAACAGAACTTGATTTTGCACTTGATGTATGTGACGCCGTTGTAGATGCATGGGGCGCTACAAAAGATAAGAAGATAATAATCAATCTTCCTAACACTGTTGAGATGACAACACCTAATGTATTTGCAGACAGAATAGAGTGGATGAGTACACACCTAAAAAACAGAGAGGCGATTATACTTTCCACACATCCTCATAATGACAGAGGTACAGGTACAGCCGTTGCGGAGCTTGCGCTTTTGGCAGGAGCCGACAGAATGGAGGGTACACTTTTTGGAAACGGTGAGAGAACAGGAAATGTGGATATACTTAATATTGCCTACAATATGTTTTCACAGGGTATTGATCCGAATCTTAATATCAGCAATATTAAAGAAATCATAGATGTATATGAGAGAACCACAAAGATGAGCATCGACCCGAGACATCCATATGCTGGAAAGCTTGTATTTACAGCTTTTTCAGGTTCTCATCAGGATGCTATAAATAAGGGCGTTCAGGCGATGAGACAGAGAAACAACCCATACTGGGAAGTTCCATATCTGCCTATAGATCCTGCAGATATAGGTCGTGAGTATGAGCCTGTAGTAAGAATAAACTCACAGTCAGGCAAAGGCGGAGTTGCATTTGTTATGGATACATTCTATGGCTTCAAATTGCCGAAGGGTATGCACAAGGAATTTGCAGATATTATTCAGAAGATCTCAGAAGTACAGGGTGAAGTTTCACCGGAAGAAATCTACAAAGAATTTGAAAAGAATTACATTGAGAAGAAAGAACCTCTGCATTTCAACAAATGTATTATCACTGATGCCGATGAGGACGGAGATTTCTCTACATATGTTAAGGTTACATACACATTTAACGGTGAAGAGAAAGTATTCGAGAGTACCGGAAACGGTCCTATCGATGCTGTTAAAAGAGGCCTTGAAAATGTTGTCGGTAAGGGAATTAAGGTTCTTGATTATAATGAGCATGCTCTTACATCAGGTTCAAATGCAAAGGCGGCTTCATATATCCATATGCTTGATGTGGAAAGTGGAAAGACCACTTATGGTGTGGGTATTTCAGGTAATATCACAAGATCATCTATCAGAGCTTTATTCTCTGCAGTAAATAGATTGTTCTATTAAAAGTACTTTTATTAAAGGAATACATGCGTATTAAAGTGTGTATTCCTTTATGTTCATATAATAATAAATGAGGTAAGTATGAATATAGTTTATATAGCAAATGAAAAAAATTTGCAGTGCACCTGGGTGTCAGCTTATATTCTCTATACGAAAGAAACAGAAACGAAAAATATATCAGAGTCTTCATCATTTCCACAGGAATTGGTGAGGACTCTTTGACAAATTGAAAAAGTATAGCAAAAAGGTTTGGCAGAGATGTAGAAATAATAGAACTTAAAGATACATCAAAATATTTTGATACAGGTTTGCAGGATTCAACATTTGATATCAGTAAGATGGGTAGACTGCTGGTAGGTGAGATTTTGCCTGAAGATGTTGATAGAATACTTTATCTGGATTGTGATATGGTTATATTGCATTCTATAAGGGAATTATACAATACAGAGCTTGGAGAAAATATAATAGTCGCAGTGGAAGAGCCTACAGTACTTGAAAGAGTAAGGTATGAAATAGGACTTGATTTTGAGGCGTCTTATGTAAATGCCAGGGTCGCTACTTATCGATCTTAAAAAGTGGAGAGAGAATAATCTCGGTGAAAAAGACTATAAGCTACAGCAAAAGTATATGGGATAAGAGTCTTTTCGGAGAGCAGGATGCTATAAACGGTGTACTCAGATGGAAGATAAAGAAGCTTTTACCTAAGTATAATTTCTTTTCAAATTATAAATATTTTTCATACAATTCATTTATTAAAGTTTATGGTGCAAGTCTTTCCTACACAAAGAAGGATCTAAAAGAGGCAAAAGAGAAGACCGGTAATAATACATTTTTGCAGGAGATGAAAGGCCTTGGATCGCAGGAAGCCTTAATCCATATAAGAAAGCATACGATTACTTTAAGAAAAAGACTCCTTTTAGAGATGTTCCTATAGAAAAGGGAAAGAATCTGTATATGCTCATATATCATATGATGGATTTGATTACATGTATTTGTCCGATATTAAGAAAAAGAATATCCGAGTATTATATAGATAAAGCATATAAGAAGCATTCTGAAAGAAAAATAAGGAGAGCAAATGAAATTAGCTTTAGTAGTATTAAATTATAATGATGCGGATAATACATTAAAAAGTCCTTGGAAATACGGCAAATTATGATGTATTTGATAAAGTAATTGTGGTGAGACAATGCTTCAAATGATGATTCAAGAATCAGATTAAAAAGCTACTGCGAAGATAATGAAAAAAATATACTTTGTAGAAAACCATGAAAATAAAGGATACGGTGCCGGAAATAATATCGGTATTTTTGTAGCGAAAAAAACTTGGAATAGATTTGGCTTTGATTGCAAATCCGGATACAGACTTTGAAGAACGAGTGATTAAAGTATTAAAAGTCAGCTATGGAAAAAAATGAAAAATATCGGCATATGCGCTCCTTTGGTAGAAACAAATGATGTATATGGCGCAGAGAAAAATGTATTAAAAGGTGCTTCATGCTGGCCGATGAGAGATTTTATGCACTCTTTGGCAGAGAACGGTCCTATATGCAGACGAATCTTTACAAAGGCACTTCATTATGACAGAAACTTTTATAATGCAAAGATAAGAAAAGTAGGCGCTGTACTTGGGGCACTACTTATGGTGAGAGTTGACGCATTTATAAAGGTCGGCGGTTATGATGAAAAGATGTTTTTATACGGTGAGGAGGATCTGCTTTCAAAAAAGATGGAAAGTATCGGATTAAAAACGGCTGTTATTACAGGATATAAGTATAAGCATATACATTCCGCAAGCATCAAAAAAAGTTTAAAAGAGCCTTTATTCACGCCAGAAAAATCAGAGAAGAGTCCACAATGTATTTTTATAAAAAAATTATCTGAATATAAACCCTCTTCAGCAGATATTTGCAAAAAGTTTTTCTTTGCATTTGTAAGACTTGAAGTGATTATTTTCGGATTACTGTAGGAAAGTTTATGATAGAGATTTTACTTGCGACCTTTAACGGTGAAAGATTTTTGCCTGAGCAGATAGAAAGTATAATAAATCAAAGCTATACGGACTACAAAATACTTGCAAGCGACGATAATTCAAGCGACTGTACTTTTGAAATATTAAGAAGCTATGAGAGCGTATTGGGTGAAAAAGATAAATGTTGTTCAGAGCAATACTCACAGTGCGAAAGAAAACTTTTTACAATCTGCTTTGATATGGCTGATGCCGAATATATTGCACTATGCGATCAGGATGACTTTTGGGAAAGTGATAGACTCAAAAAAGTCTGAAAGCGATAAAAAGACTTGAAAGAAGGTATGGTAAAGAAACGCCGATACTTGTGCATTCGGATTTGGAGATAGTGGATGAAAACCTGAATTCACAAAATAAAAAAATGTCCGAGCTTACAGGTATAAGTGAAGCCATAAAGTATGCAAAAGAAGAGTCAAAATACCTTTATACAATAAGTACTAAAGAAAGTTTTTCAAGATATCTGGTTGAAAACAATATCACAGGAAATACGGTGATAATAAATAAGGCATTGCTTGATATATACAAAAGACCTGAGGTTTCTTTTATGCACGACTGGTGGCTTGGAATGATCGCTTTTACATTCGGTAAGGTGGGCTTTTTGAATGAGTGTCTTGTAAAATATCGCCAACACGAAAGCAATGAACTTGGTGCAAAGAATCCGCTGGAACTTCGCAATATAAGAAAGAGAAACAAGCAAAGGATAAGAGAAAAATTACGACTGTATGTTTGCACAAGTAGAGGAGTTTTTAAGATTATATAAGAGTGAACTTGGAAAAAGCAGGTTGGCTGATACATATTATGCACACAAATACTTAAATGCCTTTTGCAAATATGAAATCAAAAAAACAGAATATCAAAGATAAGAGATATCTTGAAATATTCATTTTTTTAAAAAGTTCAAAAAATACTTACATTAGGAGAGATGTTGAATATCTGATGAATAAAAATAAAAGTGAGATTTCCACATCTCTTTTTGGAAAAATACTTGAAAAACAGGGGGTTCACAGGGAGTCCAATTTATAGTGTCGGTACTCCTTGCACGGCTTTTAAGTCCGTCAGAGTATGGAATAGTTGCAATAGTTTTGATATTTACAACAATAGCAAATGTTTTGGTACAAAACGGTTTTGCTTCAGCACTGATACAAAAGTTTCATGCAGATGATTTGGACTTTTCATCTGTGCTGATTTTTTTAATGTACTTTTATCGGTGGCGATATATATACTGTTATTTTTGGGCTCTCCTGTCATAGCAGGTATCTATAAAAATCCCGAGCTTACCGACATACTTAGAGTTATGGGCATAATAATACTGCCCGGAAGTATTATATCAATAGAAAATTCATATGTTGCCAGAAATATGAAGTTTAAAACACTTTTCATAGCAACATTTTTTTCGTCTGTGATTTCAGGCAGCGTGAGTGTAATTATGGCACTTGAGGGAGCAAAGGTCTGGGCCTTGGTTTTCCAGCAGATAGTCTATTATTTTGCACTCCTTATAATACTTGGTATAGGTATAAAATATTTTCCGGGGATTAAGTTCAGCTTGGATAGATTAAAAACCATGTTTGCCTATGGCTCGAAGCTCTTGGCGGCATCACTTATAGATACGATTTTTACAAATATACACGGACTTGTTATAGGTAAGGCATACAGTGAGGATATGCTTGGCTCATTCAACAGAGGTGAGCAATTTCCAAAACTTGTAGTAAGCAATCTTTCATCAGCCATACAGTCAGTGCTTCTTCCCTGCCATGTCAAAGAAACAGGAAAGTAAGGAGGATGTAAAATCACTTTTAAAGTCATCGGTAAGACTTTCCACATTTGTGGTGGCACCTATGATGTGCGGTCTGGCGATGGTCAGTGACAATCTGATACTTTTTACTGCTTGGAGAAAAGTGGAGGATTGCAATACCGTTTTTGCAGATGATGTGTTTTTTTCATATGTATTTTGGCCGATTCATGTATCAAACCTTGAGGCGTTAAATGCTATGGGCAGAAGCGATATTTTTTTAAAGCTTGAAATTATAAAAAAAGATTCTTGGAATTGCCATATTGCTGATAGGAATAAGGTATAATGTATTTGTGTTTGTAGGGCTTAAGGCTTTTTCAGATTTGATCTGTGCATATATCAATGCCGCACCGAACGAAAGGCTTTTGGGTTACACACTAAAAGAACAGAGTATGGATGCTTTAAATAACTTCATACCTGCTATAATTATGGGAATTATTATTTATATTGCAGGTAAGCATATAGGAATCGGTATTTTTAAGCCTTTTTGATACAGATAGTGCTTGGTGTAATTATTTATATAGCATTGGCTGTAGTTATGAAAAATGAGAACTTTAAGATGATAGTGAGTAAGGTGAGATAATAATGAATATACTTTTTGACCAGTGTGGGTAGAAGAGCATATATAATCGATTATTTAAGGGATATATATAAGGACCTTGGATTAATCGGAAATATTGTAGCAACAAATTCGGATATGAATACAACAGCTATGAGTGTAGCTGATAAGGCTTTTTGAGTCACCGCTTATATATGATGAAGAATATATTCCGTTTCTACTAAAAAAATATGCAAAAAAACGAAAAAAATAGATATTTTAATTTCACTCTTTGACATTGACCTTATGATACTTGCAAAAGAATAAAAAGCAGACTTGAGGCTTTGGGTGTAAAGGTCATTGTTTCAAATGAGGATGTTATAAATATTTGTAATGATAAATTTGAAATGCTTAAATATCTTGAGAAGATAAATTTGCCTGTGCCGGAGACCTATTTGGATCTTGATAAGGCACTTGAATATGCTGATTTTCATAAAAAAACTTATATTTTAAAACCAAGATGGGGAGTGGGATCTCTAAGCATATTTGAAGCTGAGAACAAAAAAGAACTTGAAGTTCTCTATGAAAAAGGCAAAGAGAAGTATTCAAAAAAATCTTATTTAAAATTTGAGTCAAATGCCGATATGAACAGAGCAGTACTTATACAGGAAAAAATCAAAGGAGATGAGTTCGGACTGGATATTTTCAATGATCTTGAAGGCGAGAACTTAAGTGTTACGGTAAAGAGAAAAATATGCAATGAGATCCGGTGAAACCGATATTGCAGAGATTACCGAAAACAGCGAGCTTAAAGCTGTAGGAAAGAAGATAGCAAATAGCCTTTTTCATATAGGAAATCTTGATATGGATATACTCTTATCAGACGGGAAAGCCTATATAATAGATATGAATGCGAGGTTTGGAGGAGGATATCCTTTTACTCACAATGCCGGAGTAAACGAGCTGGAAGCAATTATAAGACTTTGCAGCGGCATGGAACTTAATGATTTAAGTGTTAAAAAATACGGCTGCTTTGCAAAAAGAAATAACCATGGTGGAATTAAAATAGATTTGGATATATTATGGACAGTAAAGAAAAGAAGCGCATATTTTTGGAATATGCTGGGAAGCCTTGTATATGCTGTTACAAGTATGCTTCTGGGTGTGGCTGTAACAAAGCTTGCAGGAGCGTATGCAGGAGGAATATTTTTCTTCGGATTTTCTACATTAGGCCAGCAACTTTATATAGTTTCATACTTTGGAATGAGACCGATACAGGTTACCGATGTTTCAAATGAATACAGTTTCGGAGATTATCTGAGGCTTAGAGTTATTACCTCGGCTCTGGCTGTTTTGGCAGGCTTTGTATATACAATTATTATGACTAAAGACAGCTATGTCTTTGAAGTATATATGATTTTGTCACTGTATAAGATTTTAGACGGATTTTGTGATATATTTGAGTCTGAAATGCAAAGGCAGGACAGGCTTGATATGACAGGAAAGGCAACACTTTTCAGAACGATATTTTGTGTCGGCATATTCCTTGTTACACTTGGATTTACAAAGGATTTAAAATTAAGTTCTTTGGCGCTTTTACCGAGTATAGTGATAGCCGCAATAATTTTTGATATACTGCCTTTAAGAAGATTATGCCCTGATAAAGTTGTAAAAAAGAATTCTTATATAAGCTTAATAAATAAGAGCAAATGGCTTTTTTTAGGAGCTTTTATAGATCTTTATATCTTTGCGGCAGCAAAGTACGCTGTAAATTACAGACTTGGAGAGGAACTAAACGGCTACTTCAGCATAATATTTATCCCGACATCCATTATAAATTTGATGGCAGGCTTTATAATAAGGCCGATACTTACAAAACTTTCATTGCTGTATAAGACAGGTAACAGAAAAAAGTTTATTTCGACAATATCAAAGATTGCAGTATTTATATTTGTGGCCACTTTATTTGGAATGCTTGCGGCTTATATTATCGGAATACCTGCACTCAAGCTTGTGCTTGGTGATGTGGGAAATGCAATAGAGCCTTACAAACCGGCCTTGGTTTTGGTAATACTTGGTGGCGGACTTTATGCAATAGTAAATCTCGGATATTACTGCTTGGTTATCTTTGAAATGACAGGAGTTATATTTTCAATATATGCTATAGGGGCGGTGTTTGCATACTTTATCAGTGATTTCATGGTAAAGAGTTTCGGAATGAACGGAGCGGCTTTTCGCATATATGATAACCATGCTGTTACTTTCAATATCCTTCCTTGTTGCAGTGATTTTCGGACTCAGAAAGGTTAAAAAATGAATTTAGTAGATGTAATAATACCTACATACAAACCTGACAATAAATTTTTGGTATCAATAAAAAGACTTCTGGCTCAGACAGTAGCACCGGGTAAGATAATTATTATAAATACAGACAAAGCTGTATGGGATAAGACCGGAATAGAAGAGAAATTAAAAGAGCTTTTTGAAGAAAGCGATACTGAACTTATATTGGAGCATATAGAAAAGCAGGATTTTGACCATGGGGCTACCAGAAACTTCGGAGTGTCAAAGTCAAAGTCCGAGTATTTTGTTTGCATGACTCAAGACGCAGTCTGTTTTGACAAGAAGACTATTGAATATTTGCTTAGAGGTATGGATAAGTCTATCAAGATGACTTATGCAAGACAGGTACCGGATAAAAATGCAAATAAAATAGAGAAATTTACAAGAGAATTTAATTATCCTGCAGAGTCAATGATAAAGTCATTTAACGAAAGACAGACACTTGGAATTAAGACATATTTTGCTTCAAATGTCTGTGCAGATATGAAAGAGAAAACTTTTGATGCTTTGGGAAGATTTGATACCGGTCAGATTTTGAATGAAGATATGCTTTTTGCCTACAAGCTTATAGAAAACGGCTATTTTGTAAAATATGAGGCATGGGCAAAGGTAATACATTCTCATAACTACAGCGGAGTCGCGCAGTTTAAAAAGAAACTTTGATATCGGAGTGTCACAGGCAAGCAATTCTGATATCTTTAAGAATATAAAAAGTGAAAACGAAGGCAAAAAAATGGTATTAAAAAAACTATGGAGCACCTTCTTTCCACACATTCATATATCAGTGCAATCAGGCTTATATATATAAGTGCCTGCAAATATGCGGGATTTTTGGCAGGGAAAAATTATAAGAAACTGCCAAAGAGTATTGTTAGAGCCTTTAGTATGAACAGAGAGTTTTGGAGATAGATATGGCTGATACATTGGTAATAATACCGGCGTTTAATGAAGAAAAGAATATTGCAAATGTAATAGAGCGGCTTACAAATACATTAAATGATGTGGACTATGTGATTGTAAATGACGGATCCATTGACTCTACATCTAAGATCTGCAGAGCAAGAGGATTTAACATTATAGATTTGCCGGTAAACTTGGGCCTTGCAGGTGCTTTTCAAACCGGAATGAAATATGCCCACAAACATGGCTATAAATATGCGGTACAATTTGACGGAGACGGACAGCACAGACCTGAATATATACCTGAAATGAGAAAAAAATGTGAGGAATGTGATATAGTCATCGTTTCAAGATTTGTAACCAAGAAAAAGCCCTTTACAATGAGGATGCTCGGTTCAAGACTTATTGCTCTTGCTATAAAAATTAAGTACAGGTGCTACAATCCATGATCCTACCTCAGGTATGAGAATGTATAATGAAAAAAACTGATTGCTGAGTTTGCGCTTAGACTTAACTATGCACCTGAGCCGGATACAATATCATATCTGATAAAGCAAGGCGTGAAAGTATGTGAGATACAGGGTGAGATGGATGAAAGAGTGGCGGGAATAAGTTATCTTACTCCTATAAATGCCGCCAAATACATGTTTAGAATGCTTTGCTCCATTATATTTATTCAAAGTTTTAGAGAGAAGAAGAAATAATATGACTGCTATACTAAGAATAGGTTTGATTTTGATATCAATAATGTCATTTTTTTGTCATTATAAGAAAAAAATAAGAAAAATCAAAAGATAAGAATTGAGGACGGACTGTTTTGGGTGGTTTTTTTGCCATCGTACTTATAATTTTTGCCATATTCCCAAGAGTAATTTATTTTATATCGGACCTTGTAGGTGCAAAATCCCCTGCAAACATCGTCTATCTGATAATAATAGGCATGCTCCTTATCAAGCTCTTCTTTATGAGTATACAGATGTCGCTCCTTGAGAACAAGGTGGTGAATCTGGCTCAGGAGATGGCGCTGAAGGAGAAAAGAGGATGGGGAGAGAAAAAGAATAATATTTTATAAATATAAAAGTTTTATTAATTAAAAACAATGAGGACACTGTAAGAGGTGTCTTTTTTTGTAGGACTTTAATTGGATTGATACGATGTAATACAAAGAGGGTGATAAAGTTGCAGTTTATTAAGGTTTAAAGGAAACACAGAAGACTATTTTTTTCCATAAATAAAAAAATGTTTATATATAAATAACTTTTACAATGACAATATATGTCTATGTTAAATAGTATATTGGGCATATAGGAGATGGGATATGAATGTTTTTTTGGAATAGATAAGAAGAAAGAGGAATAATAAAAAAATATGCTTAACATAATTAGAATAATAAAGAAATTATGGGATAGATATCTTGTAAAAAAATAGATATGGGAATTCTTATATTTGTAATTTTTGAGTACTTATCTTATTTATCTATATATGAGTTATTTTTTTATACGCTTTAACATATTGGATAAAGGTTTTTCTTGTATTGGTACATTAAAGATGCCGGGAATTTTTTTGCTGAAAAAAATTATAAAAAGTTTGAAAGTAAAAATGAGGACACTGTAAAGGGTGTTCTTTTTGTAGGACTTTAATTGGACTGATACGATGTATTATAAGGAGGGTAATAAAGTTGTAAGTTATTAAGATTTAGATGAAACACAGAAGACGATTTTTAAAATAAATAAAAAAATAAATTAAGTAAGTATAAGTAACACAATGAAAAAATGTTCTTTTTTTGTAAGAAAAACTGATCAAATATTAATTTTACTAATGAAAAAAATATTAATAAATTTGTTATAATTAGCGGGTGTTATTATATGAGAGGAAATATAAATTTTTATATATAAATAATTTTCACAATGACAATATATGTCTATGTTAAATAGTATATTAGGCATATAGGAGATGAGATATGAATGTTTTTGGGGCAGATAAGTCATCACGATTGCTTAAGATATATTCTAAGCTGGTGAAAGGCTATATTGTAAATAAAAGAGAAGAAGCGGATAACTTCAATGTGGATGAAAGAACGATTCAAAGGGATATCGCTTCCATAAAAAGATTATATGTGTTCTGATATGGCGAGTAACGGTATTATAAACTCCATAGTCTATGACAAAGAGGCAGGTGGATATAGGATGGAATCATCATATCAAGGAACTTTGTCGAACAGTGAGACACTTGCAGTATGTAAAATATTGTTGGACAGCAGGGCATTTCCCAAAGATGAAATGCAAGCGATACTTGATAAAGCTTATAAGTTGCTGTGTACCGAAAGAAAACAGGCAGCCGGTCAAGGAGTTGATAGGAAATGAAGAACATCATTATATAGAGCTGAGGCATAAAACAAACTTCCTTGATACATTATGGGATCTGGGCCAGGCGATTAGAAGCTGTAAATATGTGGAACTTGAGTACAGGAGAAGCAAAAGATAAGACAATTGTAAAAAGAAAAGTAAAGCCTGTAGGAATAATGTTTTCCGAGTACTACTTTTATATCACTGCATTTATAGACGACAAAAGAAGTTTGTGAGAACTTTGATGTAATAAATGATGCATTCCTACAATATACCGTGTAGATAGAATTGTCAGCTATAAAGTACTTGAAGACAGATTTAAAATGCCTTACAAAGACAGATTCGAAGAAGGGGAGTTTAGAAAGCGAGTTCAATTTATGTATGGCGGAAAAATAAACAGAATCCGTTTTGAATACACCGGATCGGATGTTGACGCAATACTTGACCGCCTACCGACTGCAAAGATAGAAAGTGAAAAGGATGGTAAGTATACCATCAGGGCAGAGGTATTTGGAAAGGGGATTGATATGTGGCTAAGGAGTCAGGGGAGAATGTGAGGGTGATAGGATAAAAATATTACTTAAAGGTTTAGAGAAAAATTAAATAAGTGGATTTATCATCTATGTTATTTTTAAAACTTAGGAATTACTGCATTTTGAGGTTATAAAAAAATACTTATTTATAAGAAGCCGAGATAATATTCTAATGTAAGTTCAGTTGTATTATTTTTAGAGCATATAGTTTTTAGTTAGTATGATTTTGAGAAATTATTTATTAGTTTATTACATATAATGTAATTATATATTTTTAGCTTTTACATAATAGTAAATATTATGTTTAGTATAATAATTATGTATTAAATTATCTAGGAGGAAACAAATATGGCATTTAATCCAAACAATTACAAAGCACCAGAGGCAAAGAAGTCGCCGGTTATTTTATTACTTGATGTAAGTGGAAGTATGAGTGGGGCAAAGATTGATAGCTTGTACGACTCAACCATTGATATGATTGAGACATTTGCTTCCTTTGCACAGGCTAAAGAACAGATTATTGATGTTGCAATTATTACATTTGGTAATAGTGTTGATTTACACACAAGATACACTCCTGTAAGAGATTTACAAACAAAAGGAATTAGTAAGTTTAAGGCATCGGGTATGACTCCAATGGGTACAGCATTAAGGATGGCAAAGGATATGATTGATGATAAAAAAATGAAACACCTTCAAGAATTTATCGTCCTGCGGTGGTATTAGTGTCAGATGGTGCTCCAAACGATGATTGGAAGGGACCAATGGACAAATTTATCAATGAGGGTCGTTCAGCAAAAATGTCAGAGATTTGCTGTAGCTATTGGAAACGATGCAGATAGAAGTGTTCTTGAGAGATTTACACAAGATCCAAATGCAGTTTTATTTGCGGAAGATGCAAAGGATATTTCAGAACAGTTTAAGACAATTAGCATGTCTATTTCTACAATGGCTACAGCACCTAATTCAAATAGTGTACCTACGCCTTCAACTGTACCAAAAGTATGATAATAATACAGCTAATGATGACGATGATGATTTATATTAATTGTGAAGGAGGAATGAACTATGGCACAAGCAATTGGCGATCCGGAGGAAATTAGAAGCTTTTCAAATACACTTGAACATTATTTGAATACAGTAGAGGAAGAGACAGGAAGACTTAATGCGACTTTTTGAGCGGTTAGGAGAGTCTTGGCAGGATCAGCAGAGGGCTAGTTTTGAAGAAACTTATAAGCGACTGATTAATGCACTCCAGAATTTTAAGGAGAATGCATCTGAACAAATTCCTCATTTAAGAACAATGGCGGAAGATTTAAGCACATATTTGGGAAGGTAGTGGAACAGTATGATTACAGCTGCAAGTGTTTTTGAAGTTGATGCAATAGGGTGACGCCGCACAGGAATTAAGTCAAATAAAAAAATAATTCCTATGATACTTGCAATGATGGGCTAAATCAAGCAAGGCAATTGTTGGAGGAAACCAAAACAGAGGAGCAAACTAGCAAAAACTATGCTTGATATTGTTAAAGGAGTTGAAATGGCTAAGCATGCCATTGTAATTGAATTGGAGGCTAGACTTGCAGCTGCTCTTGTAGAGTTGGCTGCAGTTACTCCAGATCCTATTGCTATGGGCGCAGTGGGAGCTAGAATAGCTGATATAGAGTCTCAATTGGTTCCTGCCAGGCAAGAATATGAGGAAGCAGTAAGACATCGTGAAGCTTTGGAAAGAAGATACGAAATGGCAGTCAAAGCTATGAATCTTGCACAAGAAAGACATGATACCTTACAGATGTATTTTGAGGCTGGGAAGAGAAGCATTGAGGTTACTGTGGACAGAGGGTGTGCAAGGCTAAATCTTGCATATCAAGATTTGAAAAAATATGTATCAAGGATTGCACCAGATGTTAGAAATAGCCTTGATAAATGGTTTAATGATAAACCGGAAGAAAACACCCCCGTTCGACCTAATGAAACTAGAGATAAACTGGATGTTGATAAGAATGTTGTGGATGCCATTCTAGAGTATTTATATGCAACAGATATGGGATTTAGAACTAATGTTGATAGCTACTGCAATGAAATGAGAATAGGAAACGAAGCGGGTGCGGAGTTAAAGATTAAGAAACAGATGGTTGGAAGACTATGTGAGGAGATTGTTATAAGGGCTTTTAAGCCGATTAGCACTCAAATAAGTACTCAAGCGAGGGAATCTCTTCCTGATGGACGATATACAAAGGTTGATATGATAGTATATGGACTTACAAATCCGTTGGTACTAGGCCGTGGTGAAGGTATGGGAGCAAGAGAGGGTGGCAGTTTAGCAGTTGAAGTTAAGTCTGGTCATAGCTCGTATCTATACCAACAGCTAAGTCATATGCAGGATCAAGCTTTTGGACATAAGGGTTGTGATGCTTCTTGCGTGATATGTACAAGAGATATACATGATTTATCGCCCGACAAGGAGAATGAACTTAGAGAAAAACTTAGAGAGGCAGGCTCACCGATGATTGGAATGTCGCCAAGAAAAAGATGATTTAGATAATAGATGCATTAATTTTTGTAAAGGGGAAATTGAAAGATGTTTAGTGAAGCACGTGGTCAATTAAGCAATAGCAAATCCACTTTTTTTCCGAAAAAGTTAATGATTCATTTGGTAGTGCTATTGTAAGAGATGTATATGAGCCTTTTGAAGGTGACTTGCAGAAATTGGATTTTGCATGGGATGAAGCTGAAGTGAAAAAATGGAGATAATGACTATTCTAATGGAGCTTAGAATCATATTGTAGGAAGAAGGGAAAGCATGAAGAGAAACCAGGAATCAATGGAAGGCCTGTTGCATTGCTTAGATGACTCTATTACTTCTCGAGATAGAAGATATGAAACATTAGATGCACAATATAAGAATGCAGAGGGACACATTTTACATAAGGAATATGATGAGTATTCAGCAAGAAAGGAATCTATAAAAAGAAGATTTAAGAATGAAGCAATAGATTACCAAGAAAAGGTAGATAGATTGTGCCAACGAATACGTAAAAGCCAACCTTCATTAATGGAATTATCTTCAGAATATATTAATACAAAAGGTAGGTTTCCGAGAAATATTGCATTAGGAAAGTTGCATGTTACATTCAACAATTTGGATTTTTTTGTTCCAAAGACCTTCTCATTTCCGTTTGAGAAACCTATGTATATTTGTGATGAGTCAAAAAATGTAATTCTTCACAAAGTTTTACTAAGGCTTTTGTTTGCGTTACCTGTTGATAAACAGGAATACTATGTATTTGACCCTATAGGCTTGGGAAAGACAGTAAGTAAATTTAATTCGTTGTTCTCTAATGAGAGATTATTTCCTCAAAAGAAAGTACTTTCTTCTACTTTAGAATTGAAAGCTGCATTAAAAGATGTTACGAAGTACATTCTTGATTTACAAAGTAATGTGTTCAATATTGCGACAGATTGTCAGGACTGGGATTCATATAATAGAAGATTATATTCGCAACGAGAATTAAGAAAAATATTGCCGTATAAAGTTTTTATTTTTACTGCGGTTCCAGATGGAATGGATCAAGAATGTTTTGATATGTTCAGAACATTAATTGTTCATGGAAAACAGTGTGGTTTATTAGTTCTATTTTCGTTTAATGAAGCTATTTTGAACACGGAAGATAGCAAAATGAAAAAAATGGAAATTGAGCTGAGAGGTTGCATTGAAAATAGTGTTCAGCTACACAATGTCTTTGAAGAAGATAATATTAGTAGTGATTTTGACCATCTTGAAATTAAAAAATGTTGGTGAGAAATTTCCAGATGATTATCAACTGAGTATTCTTTTAGACGAATTAAAGGCTATAGCAGAGAAACAGAATAGCCAAGGTATGACCTTCGATGAAATTATGGAATATGACTTAATGTTTAACTGTAATTCACGAAATGGATTGATGATTCCGGTGGGATGTGGAGCATCTGGAAATAGTATTATTGAACTTAATATAGGAGATGCAACACCACATTTTCTTATTGGTGGCACAACAGGTTCCGGTAAATCGAATTTTCTACATAATTTGATTATGAGCGCGAGTTGTCGTTACTCACCGAACGAATTGAGAATTTATTTATTGGATTTCAAGGAAGGTGTTGAGTTTAGTCAGTACGCAAATCCTAAATTAAAAACATGCAAAAACTTGTAGCAACTGAAGCTGATACAGAGTATGGAATCACTGTATTGAAACATTTGGTTGAGGAAAAAAAGAAAAAAACGTTATGTAGCATTTAAAACTTTTTGGTTGTAAGGACATTCAAGGATATAGAGATAAGAATCCAAATGAAATAATGCCAAGAATAATGGTGGTGATTGACGAATTTCAGGTATTGTTTGGGAATGCTCAAAAGGATCAAACGATTTCAACGCTCGAAATGCTTGCGAAACAAGGACGAGCATGTGGTATTCATTTAGTGTTAGCAACTCAATCGTTAAAAGGAATTGATTTTTCAACATTAGGTCCACAGTTTGGTGGAAGAGTTGTATTAAAGTGTTCGGCAGAAGATTCAAAGTATTTGCTAGGTGGAATTACATCAAATAACGAAGAAGCGGCAGAATTAAAAGTTCCGTTCGCAATATTAAATACATCACAGGGAAGTGTTTCTGGAAATATTAAATTTATGATTCCAAGAGCAGAGGAAAAGAAAATAGCAGAGTGGATTGCAATAATTGAGAAGAAGTGTAATGACATCGGCATAGATACTGAAACTAAAATATTTGAAGGGCAGAGTCTTCCAAAAAGACCTTTAAAGTCAAATATTCCACATAGAAACAATCTTCAGATTACTTTTGGTGAGCTGATGGACTATAATGCCGAACCATTTTCTGTTAATTTGAGACCACGAGTTACGGAGAATCTTTTTAATCTGTGGACATGATGATATGATTAAAAAAAGAGTTTGCTGGATTCTATTATCGAGTCAGCCTTGGAAAGTGAATACTGTGAAGAAGTCATTTATGTTGGTGATGACAATGAGATGATTGATATGGCATTGGTCTCCAATGTAGTTTGTTTTTGGTCAATGAAAGATTTTTGTGAAAAGTATTCAGAGTGTACCTTTGATAAAAAACGAATTCTTATTATGGACAATTGTAATCTGACAAAACAAATTGGTTATCCCCAAACGTTTGGAACATCAAAAACCGGAAGCAGCTTTTCTTTAAGGATTATCTTGATAATGCGAATGAAAAGGGAAGCTATATTATTGCTTTTTACGAAGGAAGTAATCGAATTAAGAACTGCGGTGTTCAAAAAGATGAATTTAATTATAGGATAGGTTACTCAGTTAATGTGGATGAAAAGAATTTTCTGTTAGGAGTCGGCTCACTATCAAATGCGCCAGTGAAAAAGAATCGAGCTTTCCTTGTTGATAATTTAGAGTTAAAAGTATGGTTTAGACCATATTCTGTATAGGAGGGTATTCATTGAGTAAAAACAGTAAATATAGTAGTGGATGCTTCCGGAAGTATGGCGGAAGATGATAAAAAAACGCAGTAATAAAGTATCTGCTAAATGGAATATGTAATGTAATGGGAACAAACGATTTTGGTAACATTGAATTTGTATTGTATCAGTGGGGACAAGAAAGTAAGAAAAATAGAAAAATTTGGAAAAAAAGCAAAAAATTGAGTTTGTAGGAAAAATCACCGTTTTCAGGTCTTGAAGAACTAAAACAAATGATAGATGAAAAATCAAACAATGATATTTGTTAGTGATGGCAATTTCAATAGTGGAGATAAGGTACAAATTAAAAAAATGAGTGTAAAAAAATCATACCTATTTTCGTCGGCATTGATGCGAACAGGACGATTTTACAGGATATCGCTACTGAAAAAAGTGGTTTTATTCAGTGACAGATTTTATGCAAGCAATTTATGAATGTGTGTAGATAAATACGAATGTGAGGGTGATAAGGTGATTTCTGGCGGAATATCGATAATGGGAAGCTATCATGATGTGAATCAAGACTCTTTTTTTAAGTAACTCATATAAAGATGGATATATTATGGTGGTTTCTGATGGAATAGGGAGTAAGTCACTTTCACATTTTGGCTCTAAATGTATATGCGAAAGTGTATATGATGTAATTAGTAATTATACTTTAGATTTAGATGTAATAAGTTTTAAGGATATCATTTATGCGTGTCATGAAGAGTGGAAGAAACGTTTATCTGAATATGATATTAAGCAGTGTTATGCGACATTACTTGTAGCTGTGATAAGAGAAAAGACAATTAAAGCTGCTAGATTAGGTGACGGTTTTTTGGCAATCTATGCAGATGGGAAAAGTTACTTGTTTATATGATAAAAAAAGAAAAATTATTTTTGCGAATGAAACCGATTGTTTGAAAGAAAATCTGGATCGTGAAAAAGATTGAAATAGCTGAAATGGAGTACTCAAAATTTCAAGGTGCAGTATCATGTACTGACGGTGTTGAAGTAGGAACAATGCAAGAAGACGATATAACAGGATTTACGCAAGAATTTGTGGATGAATATTCCAATAAGGGAAAAAATGAAGTGATTGAAGAAATAGAATCATGGTTAAAAGACTGGCCGGGAATGGATGATAAAACCTTGGCTTTTGTGATGGAAGGTGAGAAATAAATGGCTAAAGATATATATGTAGATACATATGGTAGAAGTCATGTCGCATCAAAGGTGTTAAGTAGTGGTGGACAAGGCATTGTTTATCTAACTGAAGAACCGAATGTGTTACTCAAATTGGAGTGGAATCCAATGACGCAGGAAATTGAGAAGGACACATCTAATAATGATAAGTTTGATAATATAAGAATTTTACCAATGTTAGAGAATACAAACTTAACTCTTCCACAGACAATATTAAGAAATGTTGTGGGATATACCATGAAGATGTTAGATGGTATGGTATCATTTGAAGAAGCCTTTAGCGGAGATGATTATGAACTCCCTGATAATGAGTGGATTAATAGTATGAAAGAGGCTAATGAATACTTGGGAAATAGGTTACAGAAATATATTGCGACGGGCGGAATGCGTAAGAGATTGAATGCATTTTTAAATGCTTCTTGTGTACTATCGAAAATTCATGCTAGCGGTCTTGTATATTGTGATATATCAGAAAAAAACATGTTTGTATCTGCTGATCCTCAAATGTCACATGTTTGGTTGATTGACTGTGATAATTTAAGTTTTATGAAGGAGTCTATTAAGAAAAGGGATGGAGGATTGCATAGCCCCGGCTATGGTGCTCCGGAAATATATGAAGACAAAGGGAAGACTATGTATTCTGATGCCTTCTCTTTTGCAATAGCATTGTTTTGGGAATTGACAATGAGTCATCCATTTATGGGATTTTGCGGCATCAGAGATGTTAGATGAACTGGATATGTTAGATGCACCTGAGGAGGATTATACTTGTACAGGAGCATTTGCTTGGGTATGTGATGAAGAAGATGACAGCAATAGATCATCTTCAGGAATACCGATTGAAATGTTTATTAATGCTTTGCTTTTTGAAAAGTTTCAAAAGACTTTTAGTGAAAACGGAAGAAGAAACAGGCAAAAAAGAACAACGATGCCGGAATGGACTTATGTTTTGGCAAAAGAATTAGATCATGTAGTTAGATGCAAATATTGCCAAATGGATTATTATGGAAATAAGGAATATGTTTGTCCATGGTGCGATGCTGAAAATAGCGTAATTAGTGTTTCTGCATATAAGGTAGTTGGAGAGAGAAAAGAATTTAAATGGGATTTTGTACATGAGATATCCGAAGGGGTGATTAACATTCCAATGAGAGTATTGGAAGGCGTTAACAGCAACCATCTAGATGAGAAATCTTTTAGAATCACCTGCGTAGAAGACGGAATTGAGATTGGAGATTTATCGAATCAATATGATTTCTTCTTGAACAATAGTACAGGTAAGCAAATATATGGAAGTACAAAATTTAGTTCTATGAATAATATTACACTTTCTGCTATAGATAGAAGAAATGGTAATGAGTATTTATTAGAAATTGAGGTGAAGCAATGATAATAAATGAATTGGTGATGAATCAAGATAGTTGTTTTACTGATATACAATGTAGAATGATGATTAAACAAAAAAATTGTTGCAAAAGAACGGTCGAGTTGAAATGTTCGGAGACAATCAATTTAAGTTTATAACTAAAGATAATGTTATAGATTTTTTTCGATTGTGGATAAAAAAACAATGCAAAACTAATAATGGAGACATTTAATAGACACTTCTATTGTATTGCAAATGTTACTAGTTGCAGTGATATAGGTGATAGTGGAAAAGTGTTTTTTTCTTCATATAGGTTTTTTTACAATTTACAACGCTGGGGAAAAAAACACCGGTTATGCTCAGTGATGAAAATGAAAAGTAATATTGAAAAAAAGTATGTAAAAAGGTAGAGAAACATTAGAACAAGTTTTAGAAGAGAATTTTTCGACTTTCTGATGGTGTTAGCTCTTACTTTGCGTATACATGTGGAAAGTATTATTTTGGCTCCAATGAACAAGATGAAAATGAAATAGAAGATACTGATAAAGTAAAAAACACCTTTACAGGAAGAGAAAAATGAAGAATCGGCTATATCAGAGAATGAATCTGAAAATGAAGAAAAGTTAGATAAAGATAAGATAAATCAAATTATTGAGAAAGAAAATCAAAAGAAAGATACATTGGTTATTTATGGCCGTGAGTTCTATATATATGTTTCTATTCAGGAGATAAGTTCAATGAAAAAAACTGTATATTGAAAAAAATAGGAAAGAGAAAACAGAACGCACCAATGATGCGTATGGCAGAGGGAACGTTGGAGTTCTTTGACCATAATTATATTCTCTCAAAAAAAGTTAAGGAAACATTAGAAAGTACAAAGGGATATTTAGATTTATGGAATCAATATGCTGAACAGGAAGGAAACCTTTTTGTTAGAGGAGGTTCGAAAAGTTGGCTTAATAACTGTAAATCGAGGTGCTGCAACCTTTGATAGCGAAGGTATACATTTGCCTTATTCAGGCTTAACAAAAGAAGCTGAAGAATTGATAGATAATGATATTTATTTATTCTTTTCAGATGAAATACCTGTGTATTTGGCAGATAGCGAAATGACATGGAGTGATTACAGAACTTTATCAAAAGAAGCAAGTCAAATAGGATATTCAATTAATAAAGGCGTACAAGTAAAGGTCAATAAAAAGAAAAAAATGGTGGATTTATTATTGAAACCGAGGATGGTCATCTGCCGGAACAAAAAAATATGTCTCATTATCTATTTTTGGGAGATGAAAAAAACAGATAACAAGAAGAGAAGATGCAAGGAAGAGAATTGCAGAAGGAAAAAGTCGCAAATCCCGCACTAGGTTTGATTTTAGAAGGACAACTTACTGAAGAATTAGGTGCATATTCTACGAGAAAGAAAAATAATGCCTTTATCTAGTTTTGTGAAGGATAAGATTTTTTTAAATATGATCCGACAGAAACGCAGAAGAAGGCAATAGATATTGCGCTTAATACACCGGATATTGCAATTATTCAAGGGCCTCCTGGAACTGGAAAGACAACGGTTATTACTGCAATTATTGAGCGTTTGAATGAGTTGTGCGACAAACGAGAGAAAGTAAATGGACAAGTATTAATAACGAGTTTTCAGCATGATGCAGTAAGAAATGTTATTGAAAGATTAAGAATTAATTCATTACCAACAATTAAATTTGGTAAGCAAGATAGAGCTGGGGAGGAGGATCTTACTAGAGAACGAGTTATTGAAGAGTGGTGCGAAGAATATATTGCAAGGTTAAATGCAAAGAATCCTGAACTTATTGAAACTGAAAAAGAGAAACAGGTTAAGTCGTTTGCATAACATGTATTTAATATATCCAAGCGATAAAAAAATGCCTTGGAGTTTTTTTGCAATGTGCAAAAGAAATCAACACTGATGTAGAACTTGATAAAAAAATAAGTAGGATGATTGAGTCAAGAAGTGTTAGTGGTGGTGACAAGACTTCAGAATTATTAATGCTCATTAGAAGATTAAGAACTACAAGAGAGGGATTTATGGATGATGGAGCAGACAATGCGGATTATCTGTTACAAAATCTTGAGGATATGGGAATAAATCAAAGTATACCGGAAAAACCGAAAGGTTTTTGAAATTCTTGATGAGGTGACGATATGTTATGGAAAAGAACCGAGTGAAGAATTATTAGAAAAACTATGCGATGTGAAAAACATATTTACTGGATAAGTGCGTTCCTAAGCCTTCATATAAAAAAGAAGTACCCGATGAAGAAATCTCAAAGATTTATAAACAAATAAATCAGAGTGTAAAAAAATATCAAGATGAGAAAGCTGCAATTTTAGCAGATTTGTTGAAAAGAGTTACGAACTAATAGATCAGAGGTGGAAAGGTCTTTAGAACACTACTTGTTTGTATATTCTGCGACTACACAACAAAGTGAAGGTGTTGAGATTAAAGAAGCTAAAGGAATAAATAAATATTCAGATGAGCATCCTGAATACGAAACTGTTATTGTAGATGAAGCTGCACGAGTAAGTCCAGCTGACTTAATGATTCCATTAGCACAGGCAAAAAAAGAGAATTATTTTGGTTGGAGACCATCGACAGTTGCCACATATTTACGATGAAGAAGTTTTTGAAAGTATGAAAGAAAATGGTGAAACTGTTGATATGAATAATATCAAAAAGAGTATGTTTGAGTATCTTTTGGAAAAAGCAAGAGAACTAGAGAAAATTGATAATGTTCCAAGAACTATTATTTTGGATGCTCAATACAGAATGCATCCTATGTTGGGTGAGTTTGTAAATGAAGTGTTTTATAAACCTAATGATGAGCAGTTTGCGTCTCCAATGCCAGCTTCAAATTATCAACAGTTTATTTCTAAAAAAAATCTTCCGCTGGAGTGGTATGACTTCCCTGATAAATATGGTAAAAGAGCATAAAGAGGAACAAGTAGAGTAAGAGATTGCGAAGCTGATTTTATAGTTGAAAAAATTGAGTATTACATGAAATTGGAAGAGGGTAAAGATCTTTCATATGGAGTAATAACATTCTATAGCGAGCAAGTTAAAAGTACAAAACGAAAACTTAAGAATAAGTTAGGTGATGATGCAAGGAGAGTTCGAGTAGGAAGTGTAGATGCTTTTTCAGGGAATGGAATTTGATGTTATCTTTTTTGTCGGTTGTAAGAAGCAATGATAAGAAACCGATGGTTAAAGTTGATAAGAGTTCAAAGCCAGAACCAATTAATTATGACTATTTAGAGAAATATAAAGGAATCGATAAAAAGCAGATTGATAAGAAATCAGAAGAATACAAAGCGTGGGAAGTGTATCGTGATAAAGTTGGGATGCAGAATTATGGTTTCTTAATATCTGAAAAACAGATTATGTGTTTCTTTAAGTAGACAGAAAAAATTATTGATTGTTGTGGGAAATACAGAAATGTTTTGCAATGGTGAATGGGGACGCATTGCAGAAATATGCGTACCGGGAATGAAAAGATTGTATGAACTTTGTAAGGGAGAGGATGTGATATACGATGGCCAATCCGAAAGTGTTTAGTTTATTCAAAACTAAGAATTACGCTGAATATTTTTCCTAATATTTCAGTACTTGGAAAAAGTTGATTTTTTTGGAATGTAGTTCGTATGACGTTATTTTACCGGTCAAGGTAAAGGGAGATAGTAAGCTAGATGTATTTGAAGAAGCTGTATTGAAGCTGATTGCATATAAAAACAACAACATCTGAGGATATGGCTGATATATTGTGTCTGACACCTGATCTGATAAATTTTATTATTATTAGATTACAAGAGATGGATCTCCTTCAAGATAATGGTAGGGATTTGACAGACCAAGGAAAAAAATATATTCGTGTAGATGAAAAAAATTACAGATGATGCAAATATTGAGTTTGTGCAGGCTAAAGTGTTTGTCATAAATCAAACAGGTGAAATATTGCCTTACATACAAAAAGGTGAATTGATATCTGATCCTATAGAGAATATTCAAGGGTCATTATTAACTGTTGAATATGGAACTGTGGGTAATCCGATAAGAATCAAAGGAAAAAAATTCTCCGACAAAACAAAGGCGAAAAAGAAAGTAATACTTCAAAGTTCCTCTTTAAGAGCGGCGATAGATAAATACAATAGAATAGTAAGAGAAAAATGTTAATTATGATTCTATCGAATATGCTCAAGAATGGGCTATTGAGAACACTTTGTCGGATGATATATGTTTTCATATGCAAGCAGTTATTCAAGAGGGAAATATCGATGAAATATTAGTTTCAGATGGTTTAGTAGTGAATATAGACTTTGTAAATGACTATATTAAGAGAAACCATGCGGATTTCATTTCAGTGGTTAAAGAAAGAGCTACAAAGAATATTATTCAAGAATCTGAAGATGAAAAAGATGAAGAAACGAAGGTTACACCTAATTATAAATATTGTGAACTTAGAAGTTTAATGTCAAGAATTAATTCTTTTTTTCACAAGTATATGATTTTTCAGATGATGAAGAAGAGAGTGAAAACGATGCATTTGCAAGTCGTGATGAAAATCAAATGCTTCAAGCAGAGCAGAAAAAAATTTCTTTTAAATTGTTATTCCGCTTTTGAATGGAGTTTATTCTATTATGATACAAAACATCAAATGAATAGTAATGTTAGTAGCGTAATTGAGAATCAAACTGCTTTTCAGAATGCTAATACATTGATTCAGATGGCGAATAAAATTGGAGTGGTAAATCCTGAGAGATATGAAGAATTGTTCTATTCTTTGGATAGTAATAGAATTAAAAAGAATGTTTAGAACAAATACTCCTGAATTAAGAGTTGCACTAAGTTTGGCGATTATAACATCAGTCCATAACAGCCAATGTGAATTTAGAGAATTGTTTAATAAACGACCGGGTTTGTTTAGAGTATTGCGCAATCTGTTTAGAGAACATGGGGATTTAGCTCATCAGACTTTTTACTAATGAAGTAGATAAAAAGAAGAAATAAAGAGATACATGATTTGTTGATTGATTTTATTACAATATTACAACCTGACTATGATATTGGCGAAAGTAATGGAGTGAAGAATAGAAGGGAGTTATCTCAAATTTCGCAGGATAAGTTAAATGCGGAAGTAAGTCTTTCGAAAAGATTAGGTGCTTTGTATTATTACAATTTATTGCCGGAGACAATAAAAGAAGAATGGATTTTAGTATCGCCAGACAAGGTGCACTACCCGGAGGCGGCAGAATACTTCGATATATTGTATAGGATTATGCAGGATACATTATATTACGCATTGAAGGATATAAGAAAAAATCCAAAGCTGTGTAAAGCGGAAATCCTTTCTAAACTAAAAAGAAAGGGGTGTAGTTTCAAATAGTTTTGATACTGTAAATGAAGTTTTTGTTGCGCATATAATAATGAGTGAAAATGGGACATTGGGTGCAAATGCAATGGTGTATCTGTATTATCAAAAAGACAATGTAGTTGACGAACTGAAGAATTTAAATTTTGTTCAGATTATTGAGCAGTTAGTTAAATTGAGAAAACATGGAAATAATGTGGCATTAAGTGTAAATACACAAGATCTTAATAAGATTAGAGATAATATGTTCGATATTGTAAAAACTTATAGGAGGAAACTAAATGAGTACTGAAGTAAAGCAGGATATAGATCAGGAAATTTCAAAGGGAGTAGTAGAGAAACAGAAGTAATACATGAGGTTGAAACTGAAAAATAATCTTGTAGGATCAAATCAAGAACTTGATATTGAAGCAATAAGAAAGGCTCTAGAAGCAAGAGAAGCGACGTTGGAAAAAAATGGCAGAAAGAATTAGCTGAAAAAGCGAGCGAACTTGAAGCGGAATCAGTTCGAATTCATCAAAAAAATATGGCTCTTTATGAAAGGGAAAAAGACAATTGAAGAAGGCTTAAAACTTAAAAATTAATGAAGAATATGCCGAAGCAAAAAGCAAAATTATCAGAAGAACAAGCAAAGAGTCGAGCAGATTTTGTGGCAGAATTAGATGGAAAAAGAGAAGAATTTGAAAAGAGCAGACAGAAAGCTATTGCAAATTTAGATAAGGAACTCGAAGGTGCTAGAACAGAGACTAAAAAAAGAATTAGATGCCTTAATAAAGAGACAAGAAGCTGAGTTAAAGAGGGAGAGAGAAGACAGTGAAAAAGAACTTCAGAAACAGCGTGAGGAACAAAAGGCAAAAATTAAAAAGAAGAAAGAGAGCTAGCACTGCAAAAATATTGAAACTGAAAAAAGTCAGAAAGAACCGCTGAATTGACAAGAGGAGAGTCTGCACTCAGTAATGAGCGAGCAAGGGTACAAGCTGAAAATGATAGAGTTGAAGGTTTGGAAAAAGGAACTAGAAAAAAAGAGAAGAAGATTTGCTAGATCAACAGAGAATTTTAGAACGTGATAAGAGAAGATTAGAAAGAGAACGTTTGAGAATTGAGGAGGCCGACAGTAATCTCACTGAGGTTGTAAACCAGAAAAATAGAGGATACTATTAAAAAGTCGAATCAATTAATAGAAACGAAAAAAATAAGGAATTAGAGAGTTTAAGAGAACAGTTAAGTCGCAACTGTTGGAGAAATCGAATTAGTAAAGAGTTTCAGAGAGGCTTATGGAGGATCCACAAGTGTTGATTCAATCAATAAAGCAGTTGGAATATAGCAATAAGCAACTTCGAGATAAAACTTTCTAATTCATCAGATAAAAGCAGACTTGGATTCTTTATCAGTTGCATACAGAGAAGCAAAGGCTGAAAAAGAAAGACTATTAGAAGAAAATAGATACTTAAGCGATTCACAAGGAAGAGCGGCTTCGCTTGAAGCTCAATTCAGAACATTAGACAGCCAACATAAATCGTTATTAGCGACATGTGAGTCATTAGAAAACCAATTGGAGGCTAAAAAAATCAGGAATTAGTTAGGTTATCAACTCCTGAAGGTAGAATTGCTGATAGAGATGCACGCATTGATGCTATAAGGGCTGGTGCAATGGATGATAAAAAGGATTTGGCCGGAGCTGGAGATGGATTCGATAGTAGATACAATAAGAAAGATGAAATTGCTTGGCTTGAGGATGTTTTGGAAGAAGTGTGAGGAATACGGGATTAAGTTTAATAAAAGAATTCTGTATGCATTCCATACTGCCCTAAAAATAAATGAATGGTCAACAATTACTGTACTAGCTGGTGTTAGCGGAACAGGTAAGTCAGAACTTCCACGTTTATATTCTGAATTTGGTGGTTTGAATTTCTGCTCTGTAGCAGTACAACCAAACTGGGACAGCCAAGAATCAATGCTGGGATTCTTTAATTCTATTGATAATCAGTTTGAACCGGAAGAATTACTTAAGTTCTTAGTTCAGTGTACAACGGATCCTAGATACAATGAGTATATGAGTGTTGTTCTTTTAGATGAAATGAACTTGGCACATGTAGAACATTATTTTGCAGAATTTTTGAGTAAGTTGGAATCTAGACGTGGTCTGTCACGTAAAGACTTGCCGGAAATAGAGGTTAAACTAGGTGCCGGAGTAAAGCCTTATGGATTAAAACTTTCTAGAACTTTACTTTGGACAGGAACAATGAACCAAGATGAAACTACAAAGTCACTTTCAGATAAAGTTTTGGATAGAGGAATTGTTATCAATTTCCCTAGACCAAAAGAACCTTGAGAGTAGAGTAAAGATGGGACTTATTACAGACTATATTAATGATGATAGAGCCAAACTTCATAAAGATACATGGCAGTCATGGACAAGTCATACAATTGAATTCTCTGAAGAACAAAAGAAAGAGGTTGAGAATTATAGAATAATTGTTCAGAAAATTAATAATGCATTAGAAGAGGTTGGTAGAGCATTAGGACATCGTGTATGGCAATCAATAGAGTATTATATTGCAAACTATCCTACTGTTAGACAAGCAATGAATTATCAGCCTAAACAGAATGATAGGGGTAAGATTGTATGGGTTCCAACAAACAGTGAATTAACCGGTGAATTAAAAAGAGGCGATGAGAACTGCTTTTGAGGATCAGATTGTGCAGAAAAATCATGCCTAAATTGAGAGGTATTGAAACTCGTGACAAACGAGGAAAGAGTAGTCTTGATAAAATTGAAGACTTGCTTGTAACACATGATTTTGCAAGCTTGCAGGAAGATTTCCAAATAGCCAGAGAACAGGGATATGGTCAGTTTATTTGGAATAGTGCAAAAATACCTTGATGAGAATGAAGAGAATGAATCACAAGAATAAAAAGTAGAGCAAAGAATTATTCTTAAGCCACATACTTTTATTTAGAAAGAGTGTAGGTTATGAGACAAATTGATAATTATGAACAGTTTTGTAAGGCTTTTGTGGGTGATGATAATGAACTTAAAAAAGAAGCAAAAACTGTTACTGTTTGTTCAAAAATTGGATAATTAGAATTTTTAGATTATATGGAAGAGGATACGCTCGATTATAGTCTAAAAAATGGTAGAGCAGAATGCAGACAAAATGTCTAATATACATATCTTGAAGGATGCACTTTCTAGTATTGTGGATGATTCAGACTTGGCATTTAGGCATCTGAATGAAAATATGAGAGAAAAAATCGTTCGTGAAAATGTTCAGATGCCTGTATATAAAGTTAGAGAGATTAATAGCTATGGTCTGAATTGGTTGAGTAGACAATCGGGAAGAACTATCAAACAGAAGGTATCATCAGCTGGAAATTCTATTATGGCTGTTCAGAGAAGAATGAGCCTTGATACGGCAGAAAATAGATTGTTTGTAGCTTTTTGCTAAAAGAGTTATATGAGCAATTAAACACTAAGCTAGAAAGTTTGGGAGAAAATGAACATAGACAGATAGACGAAGAAGAAGATATGCGTGATGAGTTAGCCGTTTTCTTAAGACGAGATGATATTGCTGAAGTAAGAAGATGGGAGAATTTACCACCGAATAATACACTTCTTTCGGATCAGAATTATAAAAAAATATGGCATGCATGGAACGAAATGAAGAAATTGGATGAGCGAATCCAAAAATGACTTTGACTATATAGGAAATCGTTTAGCGACTATATTTTTTTATTGAGCTATTGGTTTATTTTTAGGAAAATATTGAAAAATACCACAGACCCCAGTAGAGGTTGATTATGATGAGTACAACGTGTATTTGTGTGAAAAAAACAATTATTTTGTTTGGATGGAGATGGAAATACAGTACTAATTAGTCAAGATAATAATTGTATTTACCTAAAGTCTGTTAAAAAAAGACATTGTTGTAGAATTTGAAAGAAATAAACTTATCATTAGGGTGAGTAAAGAAGATGATAAAGAATATGAAGTTACACAGGATAAAAATATATCCATATGTGAAGTTAATTGCGACAAAAATTAGGAGTAGGGCACACCTAATACTAATTCTATTGTGCAGCAAAAAGAGGCACAGAGATTTAATAGTATAGTTGTTGATTTGTTTTCATTACATCCTGGCTATATAGGTGATGATTTATCGTATGAGAAGTTAACTGAAAGACTATTACAACAAAGATATACCGGAAATGATATTGATGGTGATGAGAGAGATTATTACATTCCTTGTGACAATACTAATGCTATTAAAATGATATCTGGAGTGACTGATACCTATACAATACCATTTGCTATTGATAATGGTTCCATGGAGCAGATGAAGCGTCTTGTTCACATGATGGAAAATTATATAGTGACGGATTCATTCACTTATGTTTTTCCGGATGCTTATAATGAACTTCAGTTAAGTATGGTTCATAAAGCAGCACGGATGGTATATAGAAGGGTTAGAAATGTTCCGTTAAGTATAGGAACAGCATTTAAGTTCCAAACAACGGAAAATTTCAAAAGCAATTTTGAACCCGGAGATTTCCTATTGGTTGTTAACCTAATTGATGATGAAGTAACATTTACTTTAGTTACCGGTGAATATGATGAAAAAAACTTGACAGTGAAATAAGTGATTATAAAGGGAATTGTATGGGAAAGACATCCTACTTCCACAACGCTTTTTTTAAAGATGAAATTAATAATAATATTATTGACATTTTAACCAAAAGCAGGTTGTGCTAAATCTGAAAAAGTATATAAGCTACTTGGATTAGATGGTTTATACGATGAAGTGGATAAGTTGAGTATATTTTTTTGGTAAAGAATGGTTTCAAATAACATCGGATATTAAGCAAATAGTAGAACGATTTAAATTAAATATTACTGATGCGATAACAGCATTCCTTATGAGAAATAAATCTATTGTTCGTGGAGCGAATGTTCATATAGTTTCACTTGTTGATAATCTAATTTATAAAGGAATCATGCCATTTTATAATATAGGGAAAAACAAGATGTATTAGAAGGGTGTAAGGAATTAGAAAGATTAGAGTGTTTATCTGGTATACCGTTATGGCATGACCATCTTCCTGCATTATCAATCAAACTCATATATGGAAAATTTGATTTGATTAAAAATGCTAGAGTTGAGCCGAGATTTGAGGAGAAGCAAAGTATACCTATTATGGGTACTTTTACATTGCCTAAAAAAACACAAGGAATATCATTTTAATTTAGTCCAAGATGAAAATGCCAGAAAGATGCAATATGAGGCCGTTATTAAGAATCCGGTATTTCCACTTAATCATGATGTAGAATGCGATTTGATGATGACATATCAGTATGGGGCTGAAGAACCATACGAATTAGTTTTTGTCCCAAAAAATTCTAAAACAGCAGGTTTTTCCGAAGCAAAAGTAAAATGGTTCAGATTAGAGAAATATGATACCGAAGACTTAGAAGCACCTGATTTCCCTACAAAGATACCGTGGGCAGAATTGTATCGTTATCAAGGCGAAGATGGTAATTTGATCAATGTATTTGATGTATTGGAAGATGAGTTTAAACTATTGAATGGGGGATATTATAAGTTTAATATTTCCGATATGAGACATGATAAAGAAGGAAGGTGGTATGGTGAATTTATTTTAAAAAAAGATGGAGAAGATGTAAAAGGTACAGTGTTCAGAAAGAAATTGGGATAGAGACTCAACACCACCACAAACTATCTCAGAAATATCATTTTGGATTGTTCCAAATATTTATGAGGATAAAAAGAAGAGTAGAAATCGATATAGAATATCAAATCTCTGGGAGGCGAGAACAAGAGATAAATTATGGTTTACAAATAGAAATGGTAGACATCAGTGTATTGTAAATTTTAATTATGATGGAGACATGGAAACAATATCCATCATTGATCAGAAGTTTGATATACCCGATAGGTTTCATACCGGAATAAATGATATTACATTTGAAGTAAGAAAGTTATCAAATGGAAATTTGCAGGCTATAAACATACATGATGAAGGTGGACCGGAACCATTGAAAAAAATTTACTGCAAAAAAATATTTGTGAAGGCGGAAAAAAACACCTGTTCCACCTGGATTTTTTTATAAGTAGTTATTATGGAAAATGGATGAGAACATTATTTGCAAATAATAGATCTTTGGCAGAAAGAGAATGCCCACCGGATTTTTCAAAAAAAGTTTTGTAAGATCAGTAAATAATTGGTTGAATTTATTCTATCAATATAGAGAGCCTGAAGATAAGAAAAAAATTGTTTGCACTTATTTCGTTAGCGACTAGAGATATAGGAAAAGACTATTATGAAATAGCATATAAAGTACTAGAAATGTATAAGAATGGAGAACTAGATGTTCCATATGAAATAGGCTGTGCATTTTGTGATTTAACGAATGACATGCAGAATGAACTTATGGAACGTACATTAAAAGAAGTAGTTGAAGATTATAAGGCAATAGGTATTTTAGCAAAGGCGATATGGCATAATGAGCAATTCGTTTATAATGCAGATCTTGATTTATTATTAAATAATTATTTGCCAAAAAGCGATTGATTATATAGGAAGTGCTTTATACCGTTCAAGAGGAGCAAGGATACTTGATGAAGATGTAAAAAGTGTAAAAATATTGTTTTGGAGTATATTTTAGGAGTTATGAGGTTGCGTAACTTGAAGGAGTTGAATATAACAGACAAATATTTATCGTTGAATAATATAAAGATGCAGGAATTATATAGATATCTTGAGACTATGGTTGATAATAATACAAAAGATTTTTTTCGTTTTTAAACTTAGATATTGCATCTAAAGGTAGATATGAAAAAAATATGTGATTTATTATATGTTGTTCTTGTATATGTTACGGGTAAAAAAATACTGAAGGGGAGATAAAGATTTCCCTCAATATTGACGATTAATTATTTTTTTGACTTGTTTAAAGAGGCTTTTTGTCAAATATTTTTTTGGGTGGAGTGATTCTTTCGCTCCACTTTTTTTATTTGTAACTATCTGAAATAAGACTTGAAAAAAATATACTAATTATAATGTATATGTCTGTCCTATTCGTTAAAAAGAAATAACCTTCTAATAGGATCGAGTATTAGTGAGTAAATGAGTAGAATCTATACACAGGATTGTAATGATTATGTATAGATATAGAATTTTTTTAGTTTTTAATGTGGATTAGTGTTAGTTTTATCTAGAAGTTTATTATTATAACAAAGTTTGAATAGTGTCCTGAAGTGTGTATCTAACTAAAAATATGAAACAATAAACACACATCAATAGTAAAAAGAAATTTAAACAATCATATTTTTTTATCTGTCAAAGTCAGGATTAGATATTTTTGGTCTAAAACAATCCGCAGTAATCTATTGCGATAACTTACAAAAATTGTTTTGCAAGAATCTATAATTTTGTTTTGCAAAAAAATATTCTATGTATTCTACCATATGCTGTATATTTTTTTATTTACAGTATACTAGGACTTTATAATTTATGGCTTATAAGGTTTATTTATAAAAATAATATTACTATGACTTTAAAGTGTTTAAATGATAAGCTGCTTAAGCACGTATAAAACACGCAAAAAATAGGCTTGGAGTACTGTATGGCATTTTATAAAAATCCTGAGGAAATGTATAAAGCTAGAGCAAAACGATTTAAAGAAGATGGAGATAGGCATTGCGCTATGGCTAAAAAGTGGTGAAGGAAATTTTCATTATCACAAAGCTAAAAAAATGTTACAAAGAAGAAAAAAATATAATAAAGATAAAAGCAAAAAGAATCAAAGGGTAGAAGGTGGTAAATTTAACAAATAAAATTGAAAAGGAAAAACCGAACTATCTCCTGAGAGATAATCCGGTTTGTTTTTCGAGATTAGAAATCACAAAGATGCCCAAATCCTTACTACCATGGTTTGCAACCGTAATAGTATTAGGATTTGTTGGATGTTTATATTGATAATGTGATCCAGTCACACGAACAAGGTACCAACCATTTTTACGAATCTTTTTCTCGATAGTTTTAAAATTAACCATATTTTCTCCTTTAAAAGTATGTTTATAGTTACAATAATCTAAACCACAACATTTTAAAGACACACAGTTAATTTAACTAAATTATAATAAAACAATAAATAAAAAGTCAAGAAAAGAGTTGACACGTATTTAAAAACGTGTTATAATAAGTGGTATGAAATGATTGTTTTAGGAGACAAGCGAATATGGAAGAAAACTATATATATCCGGTAGTACTAAAAAGGGAAGATTCGGAGATTTTAGTATCATTTCTCGTCTTCCGTCGAAGTACTATGAAAGTTCCGACGTTTTAAATTTCTGATAAACTATTTGATTTTATGCAATTCTTTTTAAACCCCTTATTTTAAAGGCTTTTCTGCCATAAAAAAATATTTAAAAATTGAAAAATTCTTTTTTTGAGTATGTTATAATCATAGTACTTCATAGTACTTTACTTTTTAGAGGTGTTTATGGCTTATTTTTTTGAGAAAAAGAAAAAGAAGAAAAAAAGGTACTTATCTTCAGATGTATGAATCATTTTGGGATAAGGATAAAAAGCAACCAAGAACAAAAAATGTAAAATCTTTTGGTTATGTTGAGGATTTGATTTCAGATGAGATTCCTGATCCTGTTAAATTTTACAGTGACTATGTAAAAGAGCAAAACGAGAACAGAACAAAGATTCTTTCTGAAGAATCCCGTCCTCGTGCATTTTTCCACCCCTGTTGAACTTAATATAGGGCACTTCTTACTCTACTCATTAATTGATGAGCTTGATGTTAAAGAAACTATTGATATACTTGCTTCTCAAATGCGTTTTCAGTTCTCTGTATTTGACTTAATTACACAACTTATTTATGCAAGGGTTATATCTCCATGCTCTAAGTCAAAGACAGCCTCTCATGTCTTTCCATACCTTTATGGCAGCTCTACAATCTCTGAAGACCAAGTATATGACGGGTGTTCTTTCATAGGAGAGTCTTATAAAAAAAGTATATTGATTTATTTAATCACTCTTATGAAAGGTATTATAAAAAGGGATCTAAGCAATGTATTTTTTTGATTGCACTAATTATTACTTTGAAATTGATATCCCTAGTGATGATAAGCAAAAGGGACCTTCAAAAGAGAATAGGCACTCTCCGATAATAGGGCAAGCTTTTACTTTTTAGATGCTGATCTCGTACCTGTCTCCATGCAAATGTATCCCAGGAAATGAATCGGAAAAAGCCATATATTAGAAAAGTTATTGAAGAAATGAAGCAACGACACAGCGTATCAGGCAAGACGATTCAGGTGGCTGATAAAGGACTTAATTGTGCAAGAAATATTTATGCTGCAGTTAAAGAAGCTAATGACGGCTATATATTTTCAAAAATCAATACATGGTAAGAATCTAAGCGAAAAAGGAAAAAGAAATGGGTTCTACTTGAGAATGATACAAATGTCTTTTTCTAATTACACTGATGAAAGAGGTAATATATCTTTTTCGTCTTAAATCATGTATTGACAGCTTTGATTACAGCTTTAAAGAGATTGATTCGGAAACAGGAAAAGAGAGTGTTACAAAATTCTCTGTAAAAAGAAAAAGCGTATCGTCTCTTATAATCCTAACCTTGCAAAAGAAACAAAGGCTTGAAATAATGAAAATGGTCGATAAAGCTTCAAAAGTTTTCTACATACAAAAAAATATCGCTAAAGATGAACTTGGAGATTGTGCTAAATATTTAGACATCATAACTAAAAGATAGTACAGGCAAGAAAAATAAAAGCCTATAATAGATTTAAATAAATCTAAGATTGATGAAGATCTTAAATATGCAGGATATAATCTTTTAGTGACATCCGAAATAGACATGGAGCCATTACAGGTATATAAAAACATACCATAGCCTATGGAAAAATCGAGGAATCTTTTTAAACTCACAAAAATCATACCTGGATGCCAGGCCTGTTTATTTACAGAAAAAAAAAGAAACAATCTATGGGCATTTTTTTGATATGCTACCTTAGCTTGTTTCTTTTAAAGAGTATTAGAAATCAAGTGCTTCAAGAATAAAAATAAACTCTTATGACTTGATTAACTTTATGCGTGATTTTAGGGTGGTAAATAAAGGTGATAATACATATATCAATATATCAAGAGACCAGTCCGTTAACGAAAAGGTTAAAAAACTGATTGGTTTTAGTAACCTTGATGCCCTCTATTTAACCAAAGCTGAAGTCGACAATTTCTTTCAAAACTGCATGCTCTTGGATACCTAGAGTACTAGGTTTTGAGAGAAACGACGGAAGTCAGGAATTATAATAAAACAATAAATAAAAGTCAAGAAAAGAGTTGACACGTATTTAAAACGTGTTATAATAAGTGGTATGAAATGATTGTTTTAGGAGACAAGCGAATATGGAAGAAAACTATATATATCCGGTAGTACTAAAAAGGGAAGATTCGGAGATTTTAGTATCATTTCCGGATTTTCCGGGACAAGTAACATGTGCAGAAACTGAAGAGGAAGCAATTAAAGCAGCACAAGAGATATTATCACTTTGTATAAGAGACATTGAGGATAGAGGTGGTGAGTGCCCTTTACCAAGTAAATATCAAGATATAAAGCTGAAAGATGATGATAAATTGGTATATATACATATGTGGATGCCATATTTTAGGCATATAGAAAAAAATAATTTATGTAAAAGAAAACGCTAACCGTACCAAAAATGGTTGGATGAAATGGCAAAGAAAATATTAATTTTTTTCAGCTGTATTAGTGAAGGGTTTAAAAAAACGAGCTTGGAATAGGTGAAAGATAGTAGATACAATAAATTTATGATACATTGTATCAAAAATCTACTCTAAGTAAGAGAAAAAAATCTTATTTTAGGCAAAAGAGTTAGTAAAAAAATGTAAAGAAAAATAACTGGAGGTATGATATGGATAATAATATGTGGCAAGTAGTAAAAAAAGCGACTCAAATTGTCATTGCAGTAGTTGATATTTGTAGTAATAAATAGGAGAAAACAAAATGGATAGTACAAATTTTTTTGGAGGCTGTGAAAAAAAGTGGCTCAAGTAGTAGTCGCAGTAATTGAAATATTTGAAGGAGATAATGCATAAATAGTAGTGAACTGATTAATATTCTAATTACTACCACTTAGTAGGAATACTATGGTGGTAGCAGTTGGAATATTAAGTAACTTATATACTTTTTAAATGATGTACAAGACTGTATTTAAAACTATTCTCAAAGAATAGAATTAATAGTTATTATAGTGTTATTGGAACTATATAAATATTTTGTAGCATTGAAAGGTGGTAATATGGGAATAATAGAAATATTTGATCCTACAAGAAACTTTGAATGGTAAATGATTAACAGGTAAATATAAGACACCGGAATAACATGTATAAAAATATTATCATAGGTTTTACGCCTATACAGGAGGAATAAAATGGGAGTATTTAAGGTTCTAAAGGTAGCAGGAAAAAGTATATAAAGTATATAAAGTAGCAAAAAAACAGTATACGATGTGGCTAAAATATTTGTATAGAATAAAAGTTAAATATTAAAGACTATGTATCAATGATGTAAGGTATTAATTGTAATGGAAGTATGTTAAATATTATACAAGCAGATGAGGGCAGATAGAGTTGTGGAAAGGAAAGAAGTGCCTCTATTTGATAAAGATGCTTTTAGAGAAGCTATAATTAATGCATTTTTTTACACAATAAGTGGGTAGAAATGAATGAACCCATGGTAACTATTTATTCTGATAGGATAGAAATTTTATCAAGGGGAACAATACCACAAGGGCAGACGGTAGAGGGGTTCTTTTTAGGTGAATCTATTCCTGTTAATAAAAAAATTATCCGAGATTTTTTTGCAACTGTATATCAGTGAGAAGACAGGTAGAGGGGTTCCTAAAATTACAGAGAAATATGGAAAAGAGGCATTTGAATTTAGAGAAAAATTCTATTATAGTAAAAATTCCTTTTAATTGGATTAATACTATGTATGATAAAGAGGGTAATAAAGTTGTAAGTCATTCAGATTTAAATTAAACCCAGAAGATTATTCTTTAAGAAATAAAAAAATAATCCCAATATTAAAAAGAGAGCTTCAAGAAAGAATAGGTAAAGGGAAGACTGCAGTAGATCGTGGTATTTCCACTTTAAAAAGAAAAAGAGTACATAGAACATATCGGTTCAAACAGAGCCGGGTATTGGAAAAATATTTAGATAAAAAGTATTTGTAATTAGTCCTTAAGTAATCTGATATTAAGTTTTTTTATCTTAGCTATATTTATTATAATAAAAAGGTTTTATCATTATGTATCGGACACTTTGTAACTTGATAATTTATGAACTGCTTTTACAAATCAGTATAAATAGAATACTTTATAGTTAAAGGAATGAGGATGATTATGGCACAAAAATAGTTTAAAAAGTTGATGATGTAAGGGTAACCGCAGAGAGGCAAATACCCTTAGAAGGGGCAGATGATTCTTTTTACAGTAAAAAAAGAATATGGATGAATTGAGAGGAGAGTTGATAATATTCGCACAGGGAAAAAAAGTGTGCTAAAAGAACATGATTTAATAGAAGTTGAGTGATGCGAAAACTTTGGTCCTATGTCAGAGATTTATACTATGGATAAGGTAAAAACTTTAACAGAAATCTAATCAATCGTATATCTAATATTATTCAAGTTGTAATCACCTACTCAATTTCTGTAAATTTGCTTCTTAAGTCATAAATCAGACGCATATTTATAATATCATTTACATATTGTATATAACAAAGTAATATCAATCTAATGATTTTCTTGACTCTGCTATTTCTGCATTTATCTCATCCGGCGACATATCGGAAATATTATATTTCCTAGCAATCTTACTTGCTTGTGCTAAAAGCTTGGATTCCTGCTGTATAAGTGTCATCTGAATTCATATTAAATTGAATAGTTTTATCTTGCATATCTAAACCTCCGGAATCTAAAAAAATATAGGATAATTATAGCATAGTATGTTGTATTTATATCAAGTATAATTTATATCAAGTATATTGATTTAATCAAAATCATTGATTATAATAATTAAAAAAATAGAAATTTGTCATATCTCATAATTTTCTATCTACATTTCTTATATTTTTCTAAGTTAAAAAGGTTCTATTTAAAAAGTTAAAAGGGAGGTTTATGTCTGACAGGTCTATACAAAAAAATTCAAAGAATATATACAAAAGTTAAATCCTATTGACGATATTATATTTAGAAAGATGGCAGAGAATAAGGAGTTTTGTGAAGAAATATTAAGGATATTTTTGCAAGATTATCAGCTGAAAGTCTTAAATAATAAGTCGCAATATGCTATAACTAATATAGAAAGACGCTCCGTTATACTTGATGCTTATTGTGAGTTAAAAAGACGGAAGGCGAGTGAATATTGAGGTTCAAAAATGCCGATAATGTAAATCATCAAAAGAGAGTGAGATATTACAGCAGTGTATTGACTACAAGCTTGATGAAAAAAAGGCGAAAAGCTTTGATAATGTGCCGGAAGTGTGCATGATATATATTTGCAATTTTGATATATTCAAAGAAAACAAGAGCTCATATTTAATAAAAAGGGTGATAGCCGGAAGTAATACGGAAGTTGACAATGGGCTCAAAGAAATATATATCAGTGCCAATATAAATGACGGTACTATACTATCTGAATTGATGGGAGTTTTTACAAAAGATGATTGTTACAGTGAAAATTTTCCTGTAACATCTAAAATGAAATATGATTTTAAGTATGTTAAGGAGGGTAATAAGATGACAGATGCAATGAAGGAGTTATACGATATATTTAAAGAAGAATCTAAAGACAAGTGGATAAAAGAGGGTAAAAAAAGAAGGTAGAAGAGAGGGTAAAAAAAGAAGGTAGAAAAGAGGGTGTTATAAATACATTACTTATGCTTGTAAAAGACGGAATAATATCAGTAGAAGATCTCTGCTAAAAAGAGCAAACTTAAGCGTAAGCACATTTCAAAAAAATATTTGAATAAAAATGTAAATGCTTTATTAAGGCTTAATACAATGAGGACACTGTAAAAGGTGTCCTTTTTTTGTTCGAAAAATTTTTATGCACAAAAACCTTGATTTTATTCATAAAAAGTGTATAATTATGAAACTATAAAAAGTAATTATAAAATTGCAGGAAAGGATGAGAGGTGTTTTTTTATGATAAAGGTAGGCATTGTGGGAGCTACGGGATATGCAGGAGCTGAGCTTGTGAGACTGTTGTTGCAAAGAGAAGATGTAAAAATAGCGGGATACGGTTCTAAGAGCTTTGCAGGTGAGAGTTATTCCGGCATTTTTAGAAGCATGTATAAATATGCAGATGATATTTGCGAAAACGACAATGTTTTGGAACTGTCAAAGAAAGCCGACATTATATTTACAGCCACACCTCAAGGCTTTCTGGCTGAAAAATATAAATGATGAGGTGCTTGCTAATTCAAAAAGTAATAGACCTTTCAGCGGACTTCAGAATAAAGGATGTGGATGTATATGAAAAGTGGTATAAGATTGAGCACAAGTCTAAGGGATTTATAAAAGAGGCAGTATACGGTCTACCTGAGCTTTACCGTGAAGATATAAAGAAGGCGAGACTGATTGCAAATCCGGGATGTTACCCTACCTGTTCAATACTTTTATTGCGTACGCTTTTAAAGCATAAACTGATAGATGAAAACAGCATTATAATAGATGCAAAGTCAGGGAACCTCAGGTGCCGGAAGAAGTGCCAAGGTTGACAATCTTTTTTTGTGAAGTAAATGAAAAATATGAAGGCTTACGGAATCGGAAGCCACAGACATACACCTGAGATAGAAGCTCAGCTTTCAAAGGTGGCAGGAGAGGATATTGTAATAAGTTTTACACCTCATTTGGTTCCGATGATGAGAGGAATTTTGGTGACTGCATATGCCACACTGAAGCCTAATGTCAGTGAAGAGGATATAAAAAAATGCCTATGAGAGCGAGTATGCAAAATGAGAAGTTTATACGACTGCTTAGAAAAAAATGAGAATGCGGAAACAAGATTTGTTAAGGGAAGCAATTTTGTAGATATAGGCTATGTAATAGATAAGAGGACAAATAGGATAGTAGTGACCGGTGCGATTGACAACCTGATAAAGGGAGCGGCAGGTCAGGCCATACAAAAATATGAATTTAATGTTTGGGATAGATGAAGAATGTGGATTAAAAAAAGTTTACCGATGTCAATATGATGAAAAAAAGATATAGAAATAAGGACAATGAAAATCGAGGACTACACTGAGGTGATGGCGCTTTGGAAAAGTATAAAGGGCTTCAGGATCAGGGCGGTTGATGATGATTTTGAACATATAAAGAGGTTTCTTGAAAGAAATGCAGGGCTTAGTGTTGTGGCTGTAAAGAATAATCAAATAGTCGGAACCATACTTTCGGGTCATGACGGCAGACAGGCGACATTTTACCATGTATGTGTGGATTCAAAGTATAGAGGTGAGAATATAGCGGCCAAGATGGTAAAGGAAGCCATAGAAAGGGTAAATGCCGAAGGTATAAGTAAGATAACTCTTATAGCATTCAAGCAAAATCTTGCAGGAAATATTTTTTGGAAGAGTCAAAACTGGAAGCAAAATAAGGATATAAACAGCTATGAACTTGTACTGAATGAGGAAAATATATCAAGTATTGTAGCATAATCGTCTATACATGGATTAAAGTTTTGAGTAGATGCTACAGTTAATCGTAAAAGCAATATAAGGAGAATGTATGAAGATAATAAATGGCGGAATATGTGCACCGAATGGATTTTTGGCAAGTGCAACCGAGGCAAATATAAAATATAAAAACAGAACCGATATGGCTATGATTTTTTTCTAAAGTTCCTGCAATATCTGCAGGAGTCTACACAACAAATCTTGTAAAAGGCAGCGCCTGTACTTTGGGATAGAAAAAATAACGGACAGCGAAGTTGATGTAAATGCAATAGTTATAAATTCAGGTATTGCCAATGCCTGTACCAAGGATGAGGGAATGGAGTACTGTAAGCAGAGTGCAAAAAAGGCGGCATCTGAACTGGGAGCGGAAGAGAATTCAATACTTTTGGCATCTACAGGTGTTATTGGTATGCAGCTTCCTATAGAAAAGATTTGTGCCGGAATAGAATCGCTTTCAAATTCTTTGGAGCAGAGTGAAAAAGTCGCCAATGAAGCGACCAAGGCCATAATGACTACAGATACCGTTTCAAAGGAAATCGCGATAGAGTTTGAAATATCCGGAAAGACGGTAAGGATGGGAGCTATGTGTAAAGGTTCGGGTATGATACATCCGAATATGTGCACAATGCTTGGATTTATCACAACAGATGTAAATATCTCAAAGGAGCTTTTATTAAAGGCTCTAAGGGAAGATGTGGTGGATACCTTCAATATGGTGAGTGTGGACGGAGATACGTCCACAAACGATTCTCTTATAATACTTGCAAACGGACTTGCTGATAATGAAAAGATAGTTAATGAAAGCAGTGAGGAATACAAGGTATTTAAGAGCAATCTAAATTTCGTTACAACAGCTCTTTCAAAGATGATTGCAGGAGACGGCGAGGGAGCTACCGCGCTTTTTGAAGTTGTGGTAGAGGGTGCAAAGACTAAGGAGACTGCAAGAACTTTGGCAAAATCGGTAGTTACCTCATCACTTACAAAAAGCTACCATATTCGGGCATGATGCCAACTGGGGAAGAATTCTTTGTGCACTTGGATACAGCGGTGAAAAAGTTTGATCCCGACAATATGGAGCTTTATTTTGAAAGTGAAAACGGAAAGATTTTGATATATAAGGACGGAGTATCTGTAGGCTTTGATGAAGAAAAAGCAAGCAAGATATTGTCTGCAAAGGAAGTCAGAGCCTTGGTAAAGTTAAATATGGGAGATTTTGCTGCAACGGCGTGGGGATGTGATTTGACATTTGACTATGTAAAAATAAATGCGGACTACAGAAGCTAAAGAGGTGTTTTATGGATAAATTACTTGAAAAGGCGGGGACTCTTATTGAGGCTTTGCCGTATATACAGGCGTTTAATAAAAAGATTGTGGTTGTAAAGTATGGCGGTTCCGCAATGCTTGATGAGAACTTAAAGAAAAAGGTAATACAGGATATCGTACTTTTAAAGCTTGTAGGTATGCAGCCTGTTATCGTTCACGGAGGAGGAAAGGAGATTTCCAAGTGGCTTGAAAAAGGTGAATATTGAGCCTCATTTTGTAAACGGCTTAAGGTTTACGGATGATGCAACAATGGAAGTTGTTGAAATGGTGTTAAACAAAGTGAATAAAGAGTTGGTACAGATGATAGGAGAGCTTGGAATGAAAGCTGTAGGTATAAGCGGAAAGGACGGTTCCCTCTTGCATTGCCATAAAAAAAGGAAGTGGACGGCGGAGATATAGGTTTGGTCGGAGAAGTGAGCGAGGTAAATCCTGACATCATCTTTGACCTTTTGGAAAAAGATTTTTTACCTGTTATATGCCCTGTAGGTTTTGATAAGGAGTATACAAGCTACAATGTAAATGCTGACGACGCGGCATGTACTATTGCAAAGGCACTGAAGGCGGAAAAGCTGGCATTTCTTACAGACGTTGAAGGTGTATACAAGGACTTTAACGATAAGAGCAGCCTGATAGAAAAGATAAGTATAAGTGAAATTGAAAAGCTTATAGAAAACGGACAGATGGGAGGAGGTATCGCCGAAGCTTGCAAACTGTGTGGATGCGGTGAAAAACGGAGTAAACAGGGTGACAATTGCAGACGGCAGGGTTGCACATTGCCTTTTGCTTGAGATGTTTACAAACAAAGGCATAGGTACCATGATAGTAGGAGATCAGTTATGAGGATGAAGTATTCAATAGATTGCGCCGAGCAATTGTTATTAAAGACGTATAACAGGTATCAGGTGGTATTTGATCACGGTGACGGGATAAAGCTTTTTGATACTGACGGAAAAAGAATATCTGGATTTCTTTGCAGGCATTGCTGTGCAGGGACTCGGTTATAACTATAAGGGAATAAATGAGGCATTAAAAATCTCAGGCGGATAAGCTTTGGCATATATCAAACTATTTTTATAATGAGCCTGTTATAGAGGCCGGAGAAAAACTTCTTGATATCAGCTGGATGGAAAAGGTGTTTTTTTACAAACTCAGGTACGGAAGCTATAGAGGGTGCAATAAAGATTGCAAAAAAAGTACGGTATAAAAAAACCGGTGGAAGATTTGAAATAATCGCAATGGAAGGAAGTTTTCACGGCAGAAGCTTAGGAGCACTTTCGGTAACAGGAAATGAGCATTACAGAGAGGATTTCTATCCGCTTATTCCGGGAGTAAAATTTGCAAAAATATAATGATATAGAGTCTGTAAAAAATCTTGTTAGTGACAAAACCTGTGCTATAATACTTGAGACGGTACAGGGTGAGGGAGGAATTCATCCTGCAACGAAAGAGTTCCTTGAAGGTATCAAAAAGCTTACGGATGAACATGATTTGATACTGATTTTGGATGAAATTCAATGTGGAATGGGAAGAACCGGACAGTATTTCGCCTGGCAGGAATACGGCATCAAGCCTGATGTTATGACGGTGGCAAAGGCACTTGGTAACGGAGTGCCGATAGGTGCATTTTTTGACATCGGGTAAGGCAAGCGATGTATTAAAGCCGGGAGATCACGGTTCCACTTACGGAGGAAATCCTTTGGTATGTGCGGTGGCATCCAAGGTACTGGATATCTTTAAGGAGGACGACATAACAGGAAATGTAAAAGCAGTGGGAGATTATCTCAAAGAAAAGCTTGAGGGTATGGCAAAAGAGTATCCTTTTATAAAGGAAGTCAGAGGAAAGGGACTGCTTCTCGGTATGGAGTTTGACATACCTGTGACCGATATTATAAAGTCGGCGCTTCTTGATGAGAAGATGGTACTTATCAATGCCGGAAGCAATATTTTGAGATTTATTCCATGCTTATTATTTCAAAAAGAAGATGTTGATGATGCACTCGAAAGGTTAAAAAGGGTGCTTAATAAGTTTTTAAAAGAAAAGGTGAGCGATGACGAAAGAAGAGATTTTTTTGCCATAGTTGAAGAGGAAGATGTAGAATTTATCAGATTACAGTTTACCGATATTTTCGGAACTTTGAAAAAAATATCGCAATAACTGCAAGCCAGCTTGAGGATGCCATGGAAAAACAGGATCCTTTTTGACGGTTCAAGTGTAAAGGGATTTGCACCTATAGAAGATTCGGATCTGTATTTGCATCCGGATCTTTCTACCTTTTGTATATTTCCTTGGAGACCTCAGCAGGGAAAAGGTTGCAAGATTTATCTGCAATATTCACAGAACTGACGGAAGCGTTTTTTGAAGCCGACCCAAGGGCGGTATTACTTGATGCATATGATAAAGCAAGGAAGTTAGGGACTTAATATATTTATTGAAGCCGAGTGTGAATTCTTTTTGCTCAACACTGATGATAAAGGTGAGGTAAGTCTGAATGTGAAGGAAAAGGCCAGCTACTTTGATATCGGCCCTCTTGACATGTCTGAAAATATCAGAAGAGATATTGTACTGACTTTGGAAGAGATGGGTATAAAGATAAAGTCTTCACATCATGAGATAGCAAAAGGCACAGCATGAGATAGACTTTACCGATCAGGATGCATTAAAATGTGCAGACGCCATTCAGACATTCAGAATGGCGGTAAAAACTTTTGGCAAAAAAAGGCATGGTCTCAGTGCTTCCTTTATGCCGAAACTTTTTGAGAATGAAAACGGAAGCGGAATGCATTTTAAAAATATCCGCTTTTGACGATAACGGAAAGAATATATTTGAAGATAATGCTAAGCTCAGTGACAGGGCAAAATCAACAATTGCGGGAATTCTTCATCACTCAAGGGAATTATCGCTTATAAATAGTCCTTTGGTAAATTCTTATAAGAGATTGAAGCCGAATTTTGATGCACCGGTTTATGTGTCATGGAGTTCAAATTCAAACAGAAGTGCTCTTCTTAGAATACCGACAGAAAGAAACAATCAGATAAAACTCGAGCTTAGAAGTCCCGATTCCGCTACAAATCCGTATCTTTGTATTGCAATGCTTATATATTCAATATTGGACGGATTGGAAAACAGTATGGAGCTTGAAGATGCTATTAATGAAAATATGTATTCAGGAAAAAAATTATAATATTAAAAAAAGCTTCCGGATACATTAAGTGAGGCGATTGATGAATTTGAAAGTTCAAATTTTGTTAAGGAAAAAGCTTGGAACTCAAATATTTAATGAGTACATAGAGGCAAAAGAAAAATCGAATGGAACGAGTTTAACAATGCTATAACAGACTGGGAGATTAAGAAATATCTGGAAAGATTCTAGTAAAGAACTTTTGAGTTTTTTTAATCAAGGAGAAAGGACAGTAATGTCAGATATAATCATTGCATTTCCAAATCCGGGTGACAGCAAGGTTTTTGAGGTCGATTTTGATAAAAAAACGGATATTCTATTGTCGGAGTGGTGGCATCAGGTGCTCAGGCAATAAATCTGTCTGACGATATTGATTATGGCATTGTGGTATGTGCTTATCAGCTTAATGATATGCAATATATGGAGCTTAAGGAGAATATGAATGAAACCTGCGAGCTTTTTGTTGGTATGTTCACCGGGCAAGCTAATGAGGCGCCTGATGATGATATAAACTTTTTGCCGATGCCTTTTTAAAGTAATAGAACTGGTAAAAAAAGGTGAGTGAAATATCGGATAAACTTTATTATGAGAAAAAAGAAAGAAAAAAAGCAGGAAGAGCGAGGAAGCAAAAAAATTTTTATGGCTATACAAAAAAAGCCAAGGAACTTTTGATAAAAGCACAAAAAAATATGACTGAGCCTGAGGCGCATAAATATTTGCAGATCAGCAGTATGAAAAAAACGGAGAAACCATTATCAATACGGCAAAAAAAGATTTGTTTGTTGTATGGTGGTAAGGAATAAATATAGATGGAGATTTTTATGAAGTTTGTAAAAAAATGCAGGGAGCGGGAAACGACTATGTATACGTGGACTGTTTCAAGGAAAAGGTGGAAAATCCAAGTGAGGTTGCTATAAAGGTAAGTGACAGACATTTCGGTATCGGAAGTGACGGTCTGATACTTATATGCCCTTCAGATATAGCGGATGTAAAGATGGATATGTACAATGCCGACGGAAGTAGAGGACTTATGTGTGGAAACGGCTCAAGATGTGTGGCTAAATATGTATACGACCATGGCTATGTGAAGTCTGAAAAAGTTTACCATGGAAACAGGCGCAGGTATAAAAGTATATTGAAGTGGAGCCAAAAGACGGTGTTGCCGAATATATTAATGTAAATATGGGAAAGGCAACCATTACATCCGATTTTCCTGAGAAGATATTGATAAACGGTGAAGAGAAAGAGTTTATAGGAGTGGATATAGGAAATCCGCATGCCGTATATTATGTAGATTCTTTGAAAGAACTTAAAGAGATGAATCTTAAAAAAATGTCGGCGAGTACTATGAGAAACATGAGAGATTTCCTCAAAAGGTAAATTCGAATTTATTTATATAGAAGACAGAAAGAATATTCATATGAGAGTATGGGAGAGAGGCTCGGGAGAAACTCTTGCCTGCGGTACGGGAGCATGTGCAAGTGCATTTGCTACGATGAAAAGAGGATTATGTGAAACTACGGTAAGAGTTCACCTGCTTGGAGGGACCTTGATATCAGTCTTGTAGATGATGAGATATATATGAGAGGTAAAAGCCGAGTATGTATTTACCGGTGAAATAAACTTTTAAAGTTTTTTTATATGAAATACACAATAAGTGAAAACGGCACATGACGTTCTTTATAGATATGGTAAATTTTTAATAGAACACCTGCATACCCTGTTATGTATAGGCAAAATCACATAAACAAATTAAAAAATGTATTTCCTATTGATTTACTTGTGATAATGCATTATTATTTATGTGAAACTTGTTAATATCTGCTATCAGGTATTTAGAGCAGATCGAATTCGAAAAATTAATCGTTGTCAAATATGACGGCTGATTAATGACTGTCTCATTCTGATTTTTTTGTATGAGATGGTAGAGAAAAAGTAATAGAGTAAAGGAGATAATTATATGATCTCAAACCAGATTCTTCAAAAATACCATAGATGGTTTAAAGAGTATTACGAGAACAGAACTATGTGTTTGTGACATTGAGGGTAAGGTTTTTGGCAACAACTTTTGACGAGGCCGATACTTACGGATTACAGGTAAGTACATTTGCGAGTTCTTTGGCGGACTCTCAGGCAATAGGCGGATTCCAGTTTTTTTCAAGATTTTTTTGATGAGCATCAGCTTGAGTATGTTCTTATGGTTGAGGGAACAACCGACGACACCTATATGGTGGGAAGAATGGCATCATTCCAGGTAGAGAACCTTCTTATAGCGTATAAGGAGAGATTTGATAAAGACAACTTTATAAAGAATCTCTTGCTTGACAATTTGCTTCTTGTAGATATCTACAATAGAGCAAAGAAATTACATATTGAGACTACTGTAAGAAGAGTGGTATATATTATTGAAACAAAGAATGAGAGAGATGTATCAAGTCTTGAAGCTGTAAAAGCTCTTTTTGCATCAAGAAATAAGGACTTTGTTACAGCTGTTGATGAGAGAGATATCATTCTTGTAAAAGAGATGAAGGAAGGATCTGCATACGAGGATCTGGACAGAGTGGCAAGATCTGTTATCGATGAGCTTAATTCTATCGGAATTTTTGAACGTTACGGTTGCTTACGGAACTATAGTAAATGAGATCAAAGAGGTGTCAAAGTCTTATAAAGAGGCTAAAATGGCACTTGATGTAGGTAAGATATTCTATGCTGCGGAGAATATTGTTGCATATTCAAGACTTGGAATAGGAAGACTTATATATCAGTTACCTATACCTCTGTGCAAGATGTTTATCAAGGAGATATTTGACGGAAAGAATCCGGAGGACCTTGACGAAGAGACACTTACTACAATCAACAAATTCTTTGAAAACAGCTTAAATGTATCCGAGACATCCAGACAGCTCTTTATCCACAGAAATACTTTTGGTATATCGTTTGGATAAGCTTCAAAAAGAGTACAGGACTTGATCTTAGAATGTTTGAGGATGCAATCACTTTTAAGATTGCATTGATGGTTGTAAAGTACATGTCATATATGGATAAACTGGGCTACTAAGTTTGAAAATATAATTTAATAAATTAGGATATGGGGAGATTTATATCTCCCTTTATTTTTAATGTGTGATATAGTAGGAGATATAGAAAATGGAGGTGTTATATGTTTGAGCATCGTGAAATAGATGACTATGAGAAATATATCAATGAAAGGCAACAAGGAAGAGCCGGTATGGAAGGACCGAGTTTAAGAGAGAGAGAAATCAGGGAAAGAAATCAAAAAAAGAAAAGGAAGAATGAACGGGGTTATAGGATTTATTCTGGGAATTATGACATCGTTTGTTTTAGTATATGTAGGATTTGCTTTTTGCATTCAATAACGGAAATGTACTGTCTCTATTTTTTTAAAGAGAAATAATAAAGCTTGACTACAAAAAAATAGAAGAAAAGACATCGGTTTTACAAAATATTATAGACCGATATTTTCTCTTTGATGAAGATATGACAAAGGTGGAAGACGGTATTTACGCCGGAATGATGAACGGACTTGGGGATCCTTATACGGTATATTACACAAAAGAGGAATACAAGGCGCTCAATGAAGATACCGAGGGTAAGTACTCAGGTATAGGTGCCGTGGTTTCACAAAATCCGAATACCAAGATTATCACTATTGTAAAGATATTTGATAACAGTCCGGCAAATGATGCGGGGCTTCAGGTTGGAGATATCATCCATAAAATAGACGGTGAAGAAGTTGCCGGAACGGATATGGATATACTTGTAAAGACCAAAATCAGAGGTGAAGAGGGCACAAGTTTTAAAATGACAGTCCTCAGAGGCGATGACAGAAAAGAAGTTGAACTTGACCTTACAAGAAGATCTATAGAGGTGGAGACTGTAGCGGGTAAAATGCTTGATAACAATATCGGATATATAGCCGTAAGTCAGTTTGATGCGGTTACCTCGGAACAGTTTAAATCAAATATAGAGTCGTTGCAGTCACAGGGAATGACAAAATTGATAGTGGACCTTCGTGGGAATCCGGGAGGATTGCTTGATCAGGTGGTGGATATGCTTGATTATATTCTGCCTGAGGGATTGGTTTTATATACGGAAGATAAGTACGGAGAAAGAGAGGAATATTATTCTGACGGAAGTCACGAGTTGAAGATTCCTATGGTTGTACTTGTAAATGAGAACTCGGCATCCGCATCGGAAGTTTTTACAGCCACATTCAGAGACTTTGAATGGGGTACAGTGGTAGGAAAAACCACATTCGGTAAGGGTATAGTACAAAATGTACTTCCGCTTGGAGACGGTACGGCAGTTAAAAATTACTACACAGCATTACTATCCTCCGTCAGGTTATGACTTGCATAAGGTAGGAATAAAGCCTGATTTAGAGGTTGATTTAAATGAAGGTGCAAAGATAGGAACCGATTCCGATAATCAGCTGAGTGCTGCTATTAATATATTAAAGAATGAGGAATAAAAAAATGGATTTTTCGTTTTCTTGACGGCGTGAAGACAGTCGCTGAATTAAAAAAAGAAAAAAAGAAGATATGAAAAAAATATAAAGGCGGATATGATATCCGCTTCGGATACTGGAAGAGAAAAAAAGGCTATTTATAAATACTTCGACGGAGAGGCTATTATAGATAGCCTTTCTATGTCTGCCGATACTGCAAAGAAGGCTAAAGAGCTGATAAAAAACAATCAGGTACGTTTGACTGAAGTAAATGACGGTATAATATCATATGGAAATGCATACGGATATTATACTCAGGATCATAATGTGTGCGGAATAGCAGTTGCAAAAGTTGAATCATCTGAAAATTGCAAAGTGGATATAGAGTTTAGCAAAGACAGATTAAAAAGAGCATATTGTAATTGTTCGAAATGCTTTGATAAAAACAGAATCGGAGGGTACCTTAACGATACAAGAAACTGTGAACATGTGGTTGCAACAGTATTTCTTTTAAATGCGTATTTAGACAGCCACGAGCTTGGTGATGAAACAAATTACTTCGGTGAGGTATTTCTTTCACATTTTGATGAAGAAACCGACCTTAATGAAGAACCTGTACATATAGTACCTAAGCTTATAATGTCACATAAGAGCGAGTATGATAGCAGCTTATATATACAGTTTAAAAATCGGCAGAAAGAAGTTTGTGCAGATAAAAAGCTATAGAAATTTTGTGGATGCACTAAGAGATAAAGAAATTTATCCTCTTGGAAAAAATGACAGTGTTAAGCTTGGCTATGCGGCATTTGACGATAAGAGTATAAAGTATGTAAAGTTTATTGAAGAACTTGTGGATACAGAGGCCTCTATAAGCTATAAACTGCTTGATTATGTAAAGACAGGTCTCAATGTATCAAAAAAATACCGGTAGACGGAGCAAATATAGATAATATTTACAATTTACTTGTTGGAGAAAAAATAGAGCTGACAACAGAGTACTTATCAAAGAAAACAGTTACGGATATTGAACTTAGAGATTTTAATGAAAAGATTACTATCGGGATAAACCCTATTTATGACAGAGATCTGTTTGCAGGTATAAACCTGGAAGTGGATTTTCCTCTGTCGTTTATATCAAACAATTATGTATACTGCATTAAAGATAATTATCTGAACAGATGTGATGAAAATCTTTTGAAGATATTTAAAAGCAATGAATGAGTCAGGGGTACGGATATCGGGAGATAAAGATAGGAAGAAAAAAATATAGGCAGGTTTTTATTCCAATGTATTGCCAAGTATAAAAGATTATGCGAATATAGTAGATAATGCTCCGGAGGCAATAAGTTTTGTGCCTGAAAAGCCTGAGATTACATATTATCTTGATATGGAAGACAGCATTGTAACAGGAAGAGCGGAAGCGGCTTATACCAGCGGCAGAGTGGATATTTTATCCGGAAAAAAATACTTGAGAGAAATGATAATGAGCTTTTAAGAAACCAAAAAAACAGGAAGAAAAAGGCTATAGAGGCTTTAAAAGTATATCTTCCTTATGAGGATAAGCAAAAATTTCCTGAGTGCGGAGACTGAAGAAGAACTTTATGAGCTGAAGGTTTCGGGTATTGATAAATTAAATAAATACGGTAAGGTACTTGGAAGCGAGGCTTTCAATAATATCAGAGTATACAAAAAGCCTCTCTGCAGAAGTGGGAGTATCTGTAAATTCAAATCTTTTGCAACTGGAATTCTTATCAAAGGATATGAGTACGGAGGAACTTGCAAATATTGTTACAAGTTACAGAAAAAAAGAAAAAAATATTATCGTTTAAAGAGCGGAGCTTTTATAAATATGGATTCCGAGTATATGAAGAATTTCAATGAGATGCTGAATGTACTGGAAATTTCTCCCAAAGATTTGAGAACCGGTGCACTTACAGTGCCCTTATATCGTTCACTCTATATTGATGAAATGATGGAAGCGCATAATGAACTGGTAGAAAGAAGAGATGAGAGTTTTGTAAAGCTGATTGAGAAATTTGACAATATAAAATCCATGGACTTTGTTCCGCCGGTTGAAGTGTCAAATGTTTTAAGGAAATATCAAAAAGAAGGCTTTAAGTGGTTTGCGCTCCGTGGAAGAACTTGGATTTGGCGGAATTTTTGGCTGATGATATGGGACTTGGAAAGACACTGCAGATTATCTCTCTTTTGATAGATGCCAAAAAGAACGGAAGGCTCAAAAAAGCTCTTATAGTATGTCCGGCATCTTTAGTATATAATTGGAGTGAGGAAATATCAAAATTTGATATAAAAGGTGAACTTAGAGTATCCGTACTTGCATTTGCCAAAGAAGAAAGACAAAGAAGTATTGAAGAGCACGAAGCTGTGGATATATATATAAGTTCTTATGATACTCTAAGAAGGGATATTTCACTGTATCATGATATGAGATTTTCTCATCAGATAATTGATGAGGCTCAGTTTATAAAAAATCAAAAATACCGGAGTTGCAAAAGCGGTAAAAACTGTGAAAGCTGATGTAAAGTATGCTTTGACCGGAACACCGATAGAGAACAGATTAAGTGAACTTTGGAGTATTTTTGATTATATAATGCCGGGATTTTTGTACAGTTATAATGCATTCAAATCAAAGTATGAAAAATACGATAGTAAAAAGACGGTAATGAGGAAAGCGCAAAACTTCTTTCAAAGATGATCGGTCCTTTTTGTACTTAGAAAGGCTTAAGTCCGAGGTGGCAACGGATTTGCCGGATAAGATAGAAGAGGTCAGAGTATCAAGGTTTGATAAAAAGCAGCAGTTGGCATATGATACAGAACTTACCAAACTGAAAAATGTATTAAACGGCAATGAAGAATATAACAGTTCAAAGATGATAATATTGTCGGAGATTACAAAGCTAAGACAAATTTGCTGTGATCCCGGGCTTATTTTTGAGGATTATGCAGGGAGATTCCGCCAAGCTTGAAACCTGTATTGACCTTGTAAAAAAAGCGGTATAGAAGCAGGACATAAAAATTCTTTTTGTTTTCACAATTTACTTCAATGCTTGATATAATAAAAAAAGAGATTTGAAGAAGAAAAATATAAGTAGCTATGTTATTACAGGTGCAACAAGTAAAGAAAAAAAGAATTAAAGCTTGTAAATGATTTTAACAATGACGGTACAAATGTATTCCTGATTTCTTTGAAAGCGGGAGGTACAGGCCTTAATCTTGTGGGTGCAGATATTGTTATTCACTATGATCCATGGTGGAACTTTGCGGCACAAAATCAGGCTACCGACAGAGCCCACAGAATAGGGCAAAAAATAAAGTAACGGTTTACAGACTTATTGCAAAGGGAACTATAGAAGAGAAAATAGTTAAGCTTCAAGAGTCAAAGAAGGATTTTGGCGGACAGAGTATTAAACTTTGAAGAGGGCATATCCTTGGCAAATATTTCAAAAGAGGAATTGCTTGAACTTTTGGGATAAGTCTTAAGATAGGGGGAATCATGATAGGAGGTACTATGGGAGGAAACGTAACAATCAAGGAACTTATAAAGGATTTGAATCTGGAAAACTTTACACCGGATATAGATACGGAATCTATAATATTGAAGCATCCTGATATAAACAGACCGGCATTACAGCTGGCAGGTTTCTTTGATCATTTTGACAGTGAAAGAGTGCAGATAATAGGTAATGTGGAGAACGCATTTATTCAGACATTAAATGACGAAAAGAGAAAGGAAACTTATGATAAGTTGCTTTCATATAAGGTTCCATGTGTACTATATGCAAGAGGAATAAAGCCGGATGAGGATATGATTTCTTACTGTGTACATTATGGTGTGCCATGTCTCGGTATTGAACAGTCTACAACTTATATTACCTCAGAGCTTGTAAGATGGCTTAATGTACAATTGGCTCCGGTGATTTCAATACATGGTGTTTTGGTTGATGTATACGGTGAAGGAGTACTTATAACCGGAGACAGCGGTATCGGAAAGAGTGAGGCGGCTCTTGAGCTTGTAAAGAGAGGTCACAGACTTGTATCCGATGACGTTGTGGAAATCAGAAAGGTTTCACAGCAGACTTTGGTAGGAACGGCACCTGATATAACAAAGCACTTTATTGAGCTTAGAGGAATAGGAATTATAGATGTAAAGGCGTTATTCGGTGTACTCAGTGTTAAGGATACCCAGTCAATTGATCTGGTGATACAGCTTGAAGATTGGGTAAAAAATAAGGACTATGACAGACTCGGACTTGAGGATAATTATATAGAGTACTTGGGAAACAAGGTGGTATGTCATGTTTTACCTGTAAGACCCGGTAGAAACCTGGCAATCATTGTAGAAACCGCGGCTGTAAATCACAGACAGAAGCAGATGGGATACAATGCGGCACAGGAACTTTACAATAGAGTACAGGCAAATATAGCCGGAAAAGATTGATAGTAAAAATAGTAGCGGAGACAAAATGCAGATGGATTTTAAAAGTATCCTCGGTGAAAATTGCAAAACCGGTGAATTGTTAAAAAGCATACTACTTTTTAAAGTAGGAGGAGAGTGTGATTATTTTCTCACTCCTGTCAATGAGGAAGAACTGAGCCTGTGTATGGATATAATAAAGAGAGGAAACTTAAAAATATTATATTTTTTTGGAAAAAGGCGACAATATACTGGCGGATGATAAAGGCTATGACGGAGTGATTATCTCCACGGTTTGTTTAAATAACAGTATTACACATGAGGGCAATATTATAGAAGCAGGTGCCGGAGTGGGACTTGATAAGATAAGTGATTATGCTATGGAAAAACTCACTTACAGGATTTGAATTCGCCTGTGGTATACCGGGAAGTCTTGGCGGTGCGATAGTAATGAATGCAGGTGCCTATGGCGGAGAGATGTCAAATGTGCTGAAGGAAGTAAAGGTGTTTTGCCCTGACGGAAGCATCAAATGGAAAGATGTTTCGGAACTTGACCTCGGTTACAGAAAGAGTAATATTTTAGCAAATAATGAAATAGTACTGGCTGCAAAGCTTAAACTTGCGTATGGCAACAGGGATGAAATAAGAGCACAAATAGAGATTTAAACAACAGGAGAAGTGAAAAACAGTAGCTGGAGTATCCAAGTGCAGGTTCCACATTTAAGAGACCTGAAGGGTATTTTTGCAGGTAAACTTATAGATGATGCCGGACTTAGAGGTTTCAGACTCGGAGGTCTCGCAGTATCTCAAAAACACTGCTGACTTTGTAATAAATTATGACAATGCCTCATCTGATGATATAAAAAGCTGATAGAACATATAAAGAGTGAAGTGTATGAAAAGTTCGGTGTAAAACTTGAATGTGAAGTAAGGATGATTTGATATGAAGATGATAATTGTAACAGGAATGTCCGGTTCAGGTAAGACTGTTGCATTAAAAGATGTTTGAGGATTTCGGATATTACTGTGTCGATAATTTGCCGGTGGAACTTTTATTAAACTTTGTAGATCTTACAATCAGAATCCGAAAGAGGTATGAAGGGTATAGCTCTGGGTATTGATATCAGAAGCGGACTTAACGGCTTACAGGAAGTATTTGATGAACTTAGCCATAAAAAAATCAATATGGAAATTCTCTTCCTTGAGGCGGATGATGAAACATTGATAAAAAGATATAAAGAGACCAGAAGAAATCATCCTTTAGCTACAGAGGGCAGACTTATAGACGGAATAAATCTTGAGAGAGAAAGATTGGCATTTTTTTAAGAGAGAGAGCGGACAGGATACTTGATACCGGCAGATTTTTTTGACTAAAGAGTTGAAACAGGAACTTAAAAATCTATGTTGACGGAAAAGTCTTTTAATAATCTTTTTGTTACAGTCCTTTCATTCGGATATATGTACGGTATACCGGATGATCCCGATCTATTATTTGATGTAAGATTTTTACCGAATCCTTTTTACGATCAAAAGCTCAGGCTGAAAACCGGTGAAGAAAAGGAAGTTTCCGATTATGTATTCTCAAATAATGATGCGTATATTTTTCTTGATAAAGCTTGATGATATGATTAAATTTTTGATACCCAGATATATTGATGAGGGTAAGAGCGCTTTGGTAATAGGTATAGGCTGTACAGGCGGACAACATCGTTCGGTAGCTATTGCATCGGCTCTTAAAGAAAGACTTGATAATATAGAGGGTATCGGTGTCAGACTGGAACACAGAGATATGGGCAAAAATATTTCAAGAATTTCACAAAGATAGGAGAGCGGATGACATTTTCTTCAGAAGTGAAAAATGAAATTGCAAGGATAATTCCTACGGTTAGGCATTGCATACTTGCAGAAATTTTTGGCAATTGTTTACTTCATTGGTACTGTTTCTTTATCACAAAATGGTGAATTGTCTTTAAAAATAAACACTGAATTTTCAGGACTTGCCAGAAAGTACTTTACATTAATAAAAAAACATTTAATATAAATACAGATGTAGTAATAAGCAATAGTACTTTGGTGAAGCGTAAGCGTATGTATTCTGTAAGTATTGTAGACAGCGCAGGAGCCAAAGAGGTGCTTAAAAGCTATAAAAGCTTCTTAAAAATCAAGAGTTGGTAGACGATTTGTAGCTTAGCAGTAATACGGTCTTACTGAATTCGTGTTGTAAAAAAGGCCTTCTTTAGAGGAGCGTTTCTGTCCTCAGGCTCAATAACGGATCCGGAAAAAGGATATCATCTGGAGATTGTATGTTCAACTATGGATGATGCACTTTTTTAAAAGGAATTGATGGAAGACTTGTCATTATTACCTAAAAATTACTGTAAGAAAAAAAGCATGTAGTATACATAAAGGACAGTGAGCAAATATCATTGGCACTTGGTCTGATGGAAGCGCCTACATCACTTATGAGTTTCGAAAATATTCGAATCTTAAAAGGAATGCGAAACGATGTAAATCGAAAAGTGAATTGCGAGACTGCAAATATCAATAAAACGGTTTCTGCATCACTTTCTCAACTTGAGGATATACAACTTATTAAAGAGATGATGGGACTTGATAAATTGACATCAAATCTGGAGGCGGTAGCCAATGCCAGACTGGAAAAATCCTGATGCTTCATTGGTGGAACTTGGAAAAAAATGATTAGTCCACAGCTCAGGAAAAGTGGGGTTAATCATAGGTTGCGTAAACTCTCAAACATCGCAAGCCAGTTAAGAGAACAAGTAAGGAGAGAAAATGGTTAGGAAGTCAGTTAAGGTTGCAATTGATGCAAAAACTGAAGCCAGACCGGTAGCTATGCTAGTACAGGTGGCCAGCCAGTTTGAAAAGCAGGATTTATGTTGAAAGTGGTACTAAAAAAAGTAAATGCAAAAAAGTATCATGGGCATGATGACATTAAAGTTTGGTGATGGCAAAGAGGTATACATATCAGCAGACGGTAATGATGAAGAACATGCCGTGAACGAGATAGAAAAAAATATTTGACTTCAGCGACAGTATAAGCTGAGAAAATATATTGCATTTATGGGGTATGAAACGCTTGGATTTAGGGACTCTAATTTTGTATGGACTATTATGGTTAGGATTATAACCTTATAAAAAAATACAGAGTTAGAGTCTTTTTCCTATGTTAATTTTAAAAAAATCCTATTGCATTCTTATAAAAAAAGAGTGTATTATTATGCAATAGTGATTGGTAAATATACAAATGGAGGACATTATGAATAAGAAAATATTAGCATTGGTTATATCAGGATTTATGGCAACAAGTTTGGTAGCATGTGGCGGTGCAAAGACTGCCGAAACAAAGGCTGCAAATGAGAGTGCGGGTGATACAGCTTCAGGAGAAGTAAAAAAACTATACAGTCAGGAAAACTTATAGTGGCAACAAATGCGGAGTTCCCACCATATGAGTACCACGACGGTGATAAGATTGTAGGTATTGATATGGAGATTGCTGATGCTATAGCAAGTAAGCTCGGACTTGAAGTTGAAGTGGAGGATATAGCTTTTTGATTCCGTTATCCTTGAGGTAACATCAGGTAAGGCGGATGTAGGTATTGCAGGTATCTCCGCTACAGATGAGAGAAAGCAGAGCGTTGATTTTTCAGATACATATACAACATCAAAGCAGCTTATTATTGTAAAAGATGACTCTACTATAGCTTCAGGTGCGGATCTTGAAGGCAAGACACTCGGTGTACAGACAGGTACTACAGGTGATATTTTGGTAAGTGACATAAAGGATGCAACTGTTGAGAGATATGCAAAGGGTATGGATGCGGTTCAGGCACTCAGCCAGGGAAAGATAGATGCGGTAGTTATCGACAGTGAGGTGGCAAAGAAGTTTGTTGAAGAGACAAGCGGACTTAAGACTTTAGATGAGGCATATGCAGAAGAAGAATATGCCATTGCAATCAAAAAAGGTAATACAGCACTTTCAGATGCGGTTAACAAGGCGCTTTCAGAGTTAAAGGCTGACGGAACAGTGGACAGCATTATTGCAAAATATATCAAGGCCAATTAATATGTTTGAAGAGTTAAAATCACAATTTATTTTAAATTTTATAACGGATGACAGATGGCTGTCACTTTTGAAGGGACTTGTAGTCACATTAGAGATAACATTCTTTGCAGTAATCCTTGGTTTTTTACTTGGATTTAGTGTGGCTGTTGTAAGAAATATATACGATAATACAAAGAAGTTGAAGTTTTTAAACTTCCTTTGCAATATTTATCTTACAGTAATCAGAGGAACACCTGTAGTTGTTCAGCTCCTTATAATATACTTTGTTATATTCAGTTCTGTAAGAATAGATAAGAGCTTTGCCGCAATACTGGCATTCGGTATAAACTCGGGAGCATATCAGGCTGAAATATTCCGCTCAGGTATAAACTCCGTACCGAAAGGACAGATGGAAGCCGGAAGAAGTTTGGGATTCAGTTATCCTCAAACAATGATAAATATTATAATGCCACAGGCTATAAAGAATGTATTGCCTACTCTTGCAAACGAGTTTATTGTTTTGATGAAGGAGACCTCGGTAGCAGGCTATATTGCATTGGAGGACCTTACAAAGGCAGGAGATGTTATAAGAAGCAGAACATACTCGGCAATGATGCCTTTCCTTGCAGTTGCTCTACTCTACCTTATCATGGTAATGTTATTTAGCTATTTGGTAAAATTACTTGAGAGGAGGTTGGCTAGAAGTGGAAGGTAAAAAAACTTATTGAAGTAAGAAACTTAAGCAAGCATTTTTCATAAAAAAAGCAGGTGTTAAAAGATATATCACTTGATATAAATAAAGGAGATGTGGTATGTCTTATCGGTCCTTCCGGTTCGGGTAAGTCAACATTCCTCAGATGCTTGAACAGACTTGAGGAAGCAGACAGCGGTGAGATATTGTTTGAAGGCACGGACATATGCAAAAAAGATGTAAATATAGATTTACACCGTCAGAAAATGGGAATGGTCTTCCAGCAGTTTAATCTTTTCCCACATATGACAGTGCTTAAGAATTTAATCATAGCCCCGATGAAGCTTCAGGGGGTTGATGAAGAGTCTGCAACGGAGTATGCAATGAGCCTTTTGGAAAAGGTAGGACTTGCAGACAGAGCAAATGAATATCCTTCAAAGCTTTCAGGCGGACAGCAGCAAAGAGTTGCTATAGTCAGAGCACTTTGCATGAAGCCTGATGTAATGCTCTTTGATGAGCCTACTTCAGCTCTTGATCCCGAGATGGTAGGAGAAGTGCTTACAGTTATGAAGGATCTTGCACAGCAGAAGATGACCATGGTAGTGGTAACACATGAGATGGGCTTTGCCAGAGAGGTGGCAAACAGAGTGGTTTTCCTTGATGAAGGTGAGTTTGTGGAAGAGAATGCACCTGAGGAATTCTTTACAAATCCAAAAAATGAAAGATTGAAGACCTTCCTTAGTAAGGTTTTATAAATATAAAAATGTGCCGTATTTCCCTAATATGGCACATTTTTCTTTTTAATGCTAGAATAACATAAAACTATTTGAAACATTAGGAATGGAAAAAAATGGAAGACAAGATAGATTATAATAAAAAAACGATAAAGACGATAAAAAAATAATAGTTATGAAAAAAATATGTTATATGTGCAGGAGACCGGAATCAAAGACCGGTACGATGATATCAATGCCGGGCGGTATAGATATCTGCCCCTGACTGTATACAAAAAAACTTTCAACTCTATGCAGAGTATGGATATGAGTAAAGCTTACCAATATGTCAAAAAAATCAATATGGATGATTTAAAAAAATGTGGACCTTGGCGACTTTTACAATACCGAATATGAATTTGAATCCCATACCTGAAAGAGCCAGAGTAAAGAAAAGAGACGAGAAGAGAACAGAGTAGCTCTTTACGATGAAGGATATACCTGCTCCGCATAAAATAAAAAGAAATGTTGGATGAATATGTAATAGGTCAGGATCAGGCGAAGAGGATAATTTCAGTTGCCGTATATAATCATTATAAAAAGAATATTTTTTTGGACAAAGATAAGGAAGGAACAAGAGTTGATAAGTCAAATATCCTTATGATAGGGGCCTACAGGAAGCGGAAAGACCTATCTGGTAAAGACACTTGCAAAAACTTCTTAATGTACCTTTGGCTATAGCCGATGCCACCTCTCTTACAGAAGCGGGATATATAGGTGATGATATAGAAAGTGTTATATCAAAGCTTTTACTTTCGGCAGGTAATGATGTGGAGAGAGCGGAATGCGGTATCGTATTTATAGATGAGATAGACAAGATTGCTAAAAAGAAAAATACCAATTCAAGAGATGTAAGCGGTGAGAGCGTACAACAGGAACTTTTAAAAGCTTTTTGGAAGGCGAGCAAGGTTGAGGGTTCCTGTAGGGTACAAATCAAAAAGAATGTCATGGCACCCATGGAGACTGTGAATACAGATAATATACTCTTTATCTGTGGAGGAGCTTTCCCTGCACTTGATGATATTATAAAGGAAAGACTCCAAAAGAATACAAGCATGGGATTTAACTCGGATCTTAAAGACAAATATAATAATGATGACAATCTCTATGCAAAGGTAACCAATGAGGATATCAGAAAATTCGGTATGATACCCGAGTTTATAGGAAGATTACCTGTTGTATGCACACTTTCAAAACTTGATAAGGAAGCTTTCAAGAAAATCCTTATAGAGCCGAAGAATGCTATTTTGAAACAGTATAAAAAGACTTTTTGGAGCTGGATGAAGTGGAACTTTCATTTGATGATGATGCAATGGATTGGATTGCCGAACAGGCTATGAAAAAAAGGATACGGGTGCGAGAGCACTTCGCTCCATTATAGAAGAGTTCATGCTTGATATAATGTATGAGACACCGAAGGATAAAAATATCGGTAAAGTTATTATTACAAGAGATTATTTGGAGCATAAGGGCAGTCCGAATATAGTGTTCAGAAATATATAGGAGGATATATGTTTGCTGTTTTGATACCGATACTTGCAGGTCTTGATATAGCCTTGAAATATGCAGTAAATTCAATGGATAAAAAAAGAACTGCCGAGAACTTTTGCAAAAAGATAGAAATAGATAAATTTCACAATGACGGCTTTGTGTTTGGAAAACTTAAGAAAAAGAAGAAAAATAGTAAAGTATGTTCCGGTATTTATTACTTCAATACTGGTGGGACTTCTTTCTGTTTTACTTCCCAAAAAGGAAATATAATCAGAAAGCTGTCTCTAAAGCCTTATTATTGCAGGCTCTCTCAGCAATATCTTTGACAGATTTACAAGAGGCTATGTGGTGGATTATATACGTATAAAGACTAAGGGTGCAGATAAGGTGATTTTTTTAATCTGGGAGATATATTTATATTGCTTGGCGACCTGATAATGCCTTTTGGAGTAAAGAAAAAAACAAAAAGAAATATTGCCGGATATTGTATCAGAAGAAGAGTAATTCGATTATAGGAGAAATTTTTGGAAACGAGTGACATATTACAGTTAGTCATTTTGGTATTATTATTGTCTGCTTCAGCATTTTTTTCATCCGCTGAAACAGCCCTCATGACTTCAAATAAATTAAGAATAAGAAATTTGGCGGAAAAACGGTGATAAAAAGAGCCGAAAAGGTTTTGGAAATCACAGCAAATACGGATAAGATGCTTTCTGCGATTTTTGATAGGAAATAATATTGTAAAACCTGTCTGCATCAGCTCTGTCTACAACTCTTACATTAAAGGTGTTTTGGCGACGAGTCTGGTTGGTGTTGCCACAGGTGTTTTGACATTTCTTATACTTGTATTCGGAGAGATTACACCAAAAAAATGTAGCATCGAAAAAAACGCAGAGAATATGGCATTAAAAATATATAGGTATCATTTCCCTATTGGTCATTGTTTTGACACCTGCAATCTATATAGTAAATAAAGTGGCAGGAATAGTTATTTCATTATTTATAAAAAAACAATGATGACAATAATATGGTGACCGAGGACGAGCTTAGAGCAATGGTGGAAGTCAGCCATGAGGACGGAGTTATTGAAAAAGAAGAAAAAAAGATGATTGTAAATGTGGTGGACTTCGGAGATACGGTTGCAGGAGATATAATGCTCCCGAGAGTCGATATGGTGATGGTATCTGTGGAATCCTCTTATGAAGAGATACTTAAAAATCTTCAGAGAAGAGAAATACACAAGAATACCGGTGTACGAAGAAAGCCCTGATAATGTTATCGGAATACTTAATGTAAAAGACTTTCTTCTGATAGAGGATAAGGAGAATTTTTTTCCGTAAAGGAACATTTGAGAGAACCTCTTTATACCTATGAATATAAAAAGACTTCATCACTTATGGTGGATATGAGAAAGACCGGTGCCAATATAGTAATAGTACTGGATGAATATGGTACAACTGTAGGGCTTATTACTCTGGAAGATATGCTTGAAGAGATTGTAGGTGAAATCAGAGATGAGTTTGATGCCGAAGAGGATGAAGGTATAACAAAGATTTCCGAAACGGAGTACCTTATAGACGGCTCAACAAATCTGGATGATGTAAATGACAGAATCGGACTGGAACTTAGTTCGGATGAGTATGAGTCTATTGGCGGAATCATAATGGAAAAGCTTGGAAGATTGCCTGTAGAGGGAGAGGTTATCACATTTGACAATATTATACTGACAGTAAAGAAAATGGATCATGCAAGAATAGAGAAGGTAGGATTGAAATTAAAACCTTCTTCGGTTAAGGAGCAGTAATGAAGCAAAAGCATATTTTATTTGATTTGGACGGCACTATAGTAAGGTCAGACCTCGGTATTACAAAGGGCGTACAAAAATCACTTGAACATTTCGGTATATATGAGGAGCTTGATGCCTTGAAAAAAAGTTTGTAGGACCTCCGATGGTTGAAAGCTATACAAATTTTTTTACGGATTCAGTTTGGAGCAATATAAAGAAGCGCTTGATGTATTTCACGATTATTACAGATCTGTAGGTATATTTGAATGTGAGCTTTATGAGGGTATAGAAGAGATGCTTGAGAGTCTGTCAAAAGAATATAAAGCTTTATGTGGCGACTTCAAAGCCTGAAAGAGAGGCAAAAAGAGTAATCGAGCATTTCGGACTGGACAAATATTTTACATTCGTAGGTGGTTCCGACGGAGATTTTAATACAAAGAGAGCTACAAAGACAGCGGTAATTGAATATGTGCTGGAGACAAACAAAATAATGCACAAGAGCCTTGCTATAATGGTAGGAGACAAGAGCCATGATATAGTAGGCGCAGGTAATGCAGGTCTTAAGAGTATCGGAGTACTTTACGGTTATGGCGGCTTGGAGGAGTTTGAAGGCGCAAATTACATTGTAAAAAAATGTGGAAGATTTGAGAGATATGTTTTTATGTTAAAAAGGTGACTTGTTAAATATAGGATATTATGATTATGGCCAATATTTCACAGGAAGTCTGGAGGGTGTAAGATTCAGGCTGGGAAGAGATCCGCTTGAAAAGGTTAATTTTACGCCAAAGGATAAGAGGGGCGAGGCCAAGCTGAAACTGACAGTATGGCCTGAGCCCTTTAATTTTGACCATACTGAAGATGATAAGAAAAAAGACCGGTATTTTGACTATACAAGTGAGGGACTGGATGAAGCGGTTGAATTTTTTTAAACAATATGGCTGATATATTAAAAGTCGGATAAGGAGAAAGCATGGGAAATATAATCAGAGAAAAAAAGAGCTTGCTTATGAAGGAGCAATTGTAAAGGTATATAAAGACCATATGCTGATAGACGGCAGAAAAAGCTGTATGGGACTATATACAACACAACGGTCTGGTATGCAGTAGTACCTGTACTTGAAAAACGGTAAGATACTTTTTGGTACGTCAGTACAGAAATGCGCTGAACAGATATACTCTTGAACTTCCGGCAGGAAAGGTTGATTCAAAGGATGAACCTAGAAGAATATGTGCATTCAGAGAACTTGAAGAAGAGACCGGTTATAAGGTTGCTTCGCCGGATGAACTTGAGTTCTTGATAAGAATTGATACTATGGTGGCTTTCGGTGATGAGGAAATTGATATCTTTGTGGCAAGAAATCTTATTAAGAGTGAGCGACATCTTGATGAAGATGAGAGCATTGATGTGGAAGAGTGGGCACTTGAGGATTTGGTGGATTTGATTTACAAGGGCGAGATTGAAGGATTCAAAGACGGTAGTAGCCATTATTGCTTATAAGAGCAAGTATAATTTATAGATATAGGCTTTCCTTATAACCAGAGCAAGAAAACATCTTATTGACCGAGAAAAATATGAGATTGTAAAATATTTTCTATTGTTAATAATAGTTTTTAGAAAAGTCAGGTGAATTTATGAATATTGAAACATTATGTGTACACAGTCCGAATGAAGATAAGAATGCTCATGCATACGGTGCAATGACGGTGCCGATATACCAGACAGCTACCTTCTCTCATCCGGGAGTAGGCGAAAGTACGGGATATGACTACTCACGTCAATCAAATCCTACAAGAACGGAGCTTGAGGACTGCATAAGCGCTATGGAAGGTGCTTATGATACGGTGGCGACTTCCACCGGAATGGCGGCATGTTCTTTGGTTCTTGAGCTTTTTAATTCCGGTGACCATATTATATCTCAGGAGGATATTTACGGCGGAAGTACCAGACTCTTTAATACACTTGGAATTGACAGAGGCAGAAAATTCAGCTATGTGGATACAACAAAGCCTGAGAATGTACTGAATGCAATAAATGAGAATACAAAGGCTATATTTATTGAAACACCAAGCAATCCTACAATGCTTGTTACAGATATAAGGGAAATGGCAAAGATTGCAAAGGAACATAATCTTTTGTTGATTGTTGACAATACATTTTTAAGCCCGTATTTTCAAAACCCGATAAAGCTCGGTGCGGATATTGTTATCCACAGCGGTACAAAATATATTGCAGGTCATAATGATACTTTGGCAGGATTTATATGTACTGCAAATGAAGAATTATCTGAAAAAAATCAGATTTATGTATAAGACAATAGGTCCAAGCCTTTCACCATTTGACAGCTTCCTTGTACTTAGAGGACTGAAAACATTGGCTGTAAGAATGGACAGAATACAGGAGAATGCATTAAAGATTGCAAATTTCCTTAAAGCAAATAAAAAGGTTACAAATGTATACTATGTAGGTTTGCCTGAACATCCGGGATATGAGATAAACAAATCTCAATCAAGAGGTTTCGGTGGAATGATTGCATTTACAACAGACACCAACAAAACTGCAAGAGATGCATTTGAAAAAATTGAAATAATAAAATATGCGGAAAGTCTTGGTGGAGTAGAGTCTTTGATTACCTTCCCTATGATACAGACACATGCGGATGTTCCTGTGGAAGTAAGAGAGAAACTTGGAATAACAGATACCTTCCTAAGACTTTCTGTCGGAATAGAAAATGTTGATGATCTCATAAAGGATTTGGAGAGAGCATTGGCATAATAAGGAGATATATGTACGATTTTGATAAGATTATAGACAGAAAAGGCACTGACAGTTTAAAGTTTGACTGTGCAAAGCTTAGAGGTAAAAAAGGTGATGAGCTTTCACTCTGGGTTGCGGATATGGACTTTCCTGTGGCACAGCCGATTACAGATGCTTTGCAAAGAAGAGTGGACCACGGAATATACGGATATACGGAAGTACAATCAGACTATTTTGAAGTGGTAAAGAACTGGTTTGTAAAGAACTTTTCTTGGGAACCTAAAAAAGGTTCATTAGTTAAGACACCTGGAGTAGTATATGCCATAGCAATGGCCGTAAAGGCATTTTTCAAAAGAGGGAGACGGTGTTATTATACAACAACCTGTATACTATCCTTTCAGTGAGATGATACTGTGTAATAACAGAAAGCTTATCAACTCTCCGCTTGTAATAAAAGACGGCAGATATGAGATGAACTTTGAAGATTTTGAAAAGAAGATAGTGGAAAAATCAGGTAAAACTTTTCATACTTTGCTCTCCACATAATCCTGTAGGAAGAGTATGGAGTAAGGAAGAGTTAAAAAGAATAGGTGATATCTGTATAAAGCATAATGTAGTGATTTTCAGTGATGAGATTCATGCGGATTTTTGTATATCCCGGAAATAAGCATACTGTATTTGCTTCATTGGGAGAGGAATATGCTCGCAAATTCGGTAATTGCTACAGCACCAAGTAAGAGCTTTTAATATAGCCGGTCTTCAGGTTTCAAATATTTTTATAGAAAAATAAGAAGCTGAAAGATGCTTTTTAAAAAATGAGATAGTAAAATCAGGATATTCACAGATGAATACTATGGGACTTGTAGTCGCAAGAGCCGCTTATGAGTCAGGACAGGAATGGTTGGATGCTGTAAGAGAGTATATAAAGGGAAATCTTGATTTCCTTAGAGATTATTTAAAAGAGAATATCCCACAGGTAAAACTTATAGAGCCGGAAGGCACATACCTTGTATGGGTGGACTTTAGAGAGCTTGGTCTTACCGAAGAAGAGAGAGAGGATCTCATAGTAAATAAAGCAAAGCTTTGGATAGATTCAGGGGCTATGTTCGGTGTAGACGGAGAGGGATTTGAGAGATTTAATATCGCATGTCCGAGAGAATATTTGAAGATGGCACTTGACAGTTTGGCAAAAGCGATTAAAGGTTTATAAATTAATTTTGCAAAATCTAATTATCACTTGACGGATAAGAGTGCCAGTGATATAATTTAGCCATATACATGGGGAGGTTGTAAACAAGCCATTGTTTCAACCTCTTTTTTATAAATTCACTTTAGCACTCTTTAATAATAAGTGCTAGTAAAGGAGGTTATATGATTTTAATACCGACATACAATACGGTGGTTTTACCGGGTTCAAAAATATATTTCAGAAAAGACTATTTACAGGAGGCCGGTGTAGATAAGATATCTGTTGGTGAAAAGGTAACATTTCTTTATCTGAGAGAGCCGAAAGATAAAGATATTACAATGGAAGATATCTATCCAATAGCTGTTGCGGGACAGGTATTATCTGTAGATGATGAGGGTGGTGCCAACCTTGAGGCATTTAACAGAATAAATGTCGAATATATAGACTTTGACAACCAAAATGTTATCGGAGTACAAAGACCTGAGATAGATGATCTGGATCCCAATGATGCAAATGCAATGCTTGTCGGACTTAGAGATGAACTTTTAAGTTATGTCACCAAGTTTCAATGGGGGCTAATGGCAAGAGGCTATGTACTGGCATGGAAGAATATGAATGAGGTGATGGTAGGGACTTTTCACCTTTTATGAATATTACTCCTGAAGAAAAATATGCTGTACTCGCAGAGGATTCAACCAAAGCAAGGGCTGAGCTTATAGCTCAATATGCCAGAGAGTTTATGGCTATAAATGAAGTGAGTGAAGAGGCTAAGCAGGCACAAAAAGAGCTTCATGAGAAGGCATATAGGGAAGATGCTATTAAAAAAAGCAGATAAATTTCTTGCAAAAAGCCTTGGATGAGATGCATCCTGAAAAACATTTCCGAAGTAAGAAAGTTTGAGGAAAAAAATAGAAAAATTCGGGAATGAATGAGGTTGCGAGAAAAAGAAGCGGACAATGTTTTTAAACAGAATGAAGCAGGAAGGTAAAGACAGTCATGAGTATGGACTTCTTTACAATTATTTGGATTTTGTCACTTCATTACATTGGAAAAAAAGAAGAGCCGAAGGATATAGAACTTGATAATGCTATGGAAGTCCTTGACAGAGAGCATTACGGACTTAAAAAGGTTAAAAAGAGAATTATAGAGCAACTGGCGGTAATGTCTTTAAATAAAAAACAAAGTGACTCAATACTTCTTTTTGTAGGGTGCACCGGGTACAGGTAAGACCAGTATAGGAAAGAGCATTGCAGAGGCACTTGGCAGAGAGTATGTAAGAATCTCTCTCGGAGGTGTCAGAGATGAGGCTGATATCAGAGGACATAGAAGAACTTATATAGGTGCAATGCCCGGAAGAATAATGGACGGCATGAAAAAGGCCGGTACATCAAATCCTGTAATGGTACTGGATGAGATTGATAAGCTAGCATCATCATATAATGGAGATCCTGCAAGTGCACTTCTTGAAGTACTTGATCCCGAGCAGAACAATACTTTCACAGATCATTATATGAATGTACCGTATGATTTGTCAGATGTATTATTTGTATGTACCGCAAACTCTCTTGATACCATACCGGGACCGCTGCTTGACAGAATGGAAGTCATCAGATTTACAGGCTATACCGCACTTGAGAAGTTTTCTATTGCAAAGGATCATTTAATACCTAAGGCAAAGAAAAAGGCAGGTATCAGTGAGGACAATCTCATAATAGAGGATGAGACCATAAAAGCGCTTATAAACGGCTATACTATGGAAGCAGGAGTACGTGGATTAAAGAAGCAAATAAGTGCTCTATGCCGACATGCTGCAGTTGAGCTTGTTAAGAACAATAAAGAAATATTGGATGTAAAGCCGGAAGAATTACAGGATTATCTTGATCAAAGACCGATAAGACATGAGGGAATATTAGAGAAGAAGCAGGCAGGAGTGGTTACAGGTCTTGCATGGACTGCTGTAGGCGGAGAAATACTCTTTATCGAGACAATGCTTACAAAAGGCAAGGGCAAAGTAAAAATTACAGGTCAGCTTGGTGATGTAATGAAAGAGAGTGTGGATATTGCACTCAGCCTTGTAAAAAAATATGTACCCTGAAAAGTCATGAAGTATTTGAAAACAATGATATTCATATCCACGTACCTGCAGGAGCGGTACCAAAGGACGGACCGAGTGCAGGTATTACAATGACTACAGCACTCTCATCACTTGTAAATAATATTCCGGTATCACCTGAGTATGCCATGACAGGTGAGGTTTCTCTAAGAGGAAATGTAATGCCTATAGGGTGGACTTCCTGAAAAACTCATGGTCGCTGCCAGAGCGGGAATAAAGAAAGTATTTATCCCCGATGAGAACAAGGATGATTTAAAAGAAGTGGCAGAAGAAGTTTTGAATGAACTTGAAATAATCCCTGTAAAAAGGTTGAAGATGTACTGAGTATTGTATTAAAAATAAAGCTGATATTATAAGGATTTTTGGAAACAAAAATCCTTATTTGTATAATTAAAAAGTGGAGGTACATATGCTTAGTTTCAAACATGATATTCCTACCAAATTGTATTTTGAGAGGGACAGATTAAAAAGACTTGCAAAAATCATTGGAGCCGTTCGGTAAAAAAATGTTTTGTTTGTCTTTTACATGACTCAATCAAAAAGACAGGGCTTTATGATGAAGTGATAAAGATTTTAAAGGAGAATAATTTCAATATCACTGAATGTGACGGAATTGAGCCAAACCCGAGGATAACTTCAGTAGAACGAGGCGTAAAACTTTGCAAGGAGAACAATATAGATGTGATCTTGGCAGTAGGCGGTGGAAGTACCATTGACTGTGCAAAGGCTATTGCAGTAGGGGCGCTACTATGAGGGTGATGATCTTTGGGAGATGGTAAAAACAAGCTTTAGAAGAGCAAAAGCACTTCCACTTGTAGATATACTTACACTTAGTGCAACAGGCTCAGAGTTTGATGCCGGAGGGGTAATATCAAATCTTGACACAAATGAAAAAAATTGGGTGCAGTATACACCTATCCTGCAGTAAGTATATGCGATCCTACATATACTTATACAGTATCACCTTATCAAACAGCTGCAGGCAGTGCGGATATAATGAGTCATATATTTGAAGGATATTTTTCAAGAACAACGGACAGCGATTTATCAGACGGAATAGCAGAGACTATATTAAAGTCTGTTATGAAAAAAACTGTAAGATAGCACTCAAAGATCCTACAAATTACTCTGCAAGAGCAAATCTTATGGCTAATTCCTCAGTAGCCTGCTCAGGAATTCCCGAGTATGGTAAGCAGGAAACAGGATGGCCATGTCATGCAATGGAACATGAGTTGTCTGCCTATTATGATATTACTCATGGAGTAGGTCTTGCCATTTTAACAGTAAGATGGATGCGCCATATTCTTAATAAAGATGCAAGTGCTACAGAGAGATTTGTAAAATTTGCAAAGAATGTAATGGGACTTAGCGGTGATGATGAGAGAGCGTTGGCATTTGCAGGAATAGATGCGCTTGAAAAATTACTTTAAAGAAACAGGTATTCCTATGACTCTTACAGAGCTTGGTATTGACGATAAGCATTTTGCGACAATGGCTGAGCATGCAAATACCGGAGGATATTTAAAGGATGCATTCGTAGCACTTACGAATGAGGACATAGTTGAAATCTATAAGGCATGTTTATAGTATAAAACATAGTAATATTATAAAAAAACGCTTGATTTATTTTCTAAAAATACCGTAAAGTATCTAGCGTACTTGGTGAGTTCGAGACCTTCCTCACCTAAAACAAAAACTAAAGGAGAAAACATGAAAAATATTACAACAAAAATGATGGCACAGGGTGCAGTCATAGCGGCAGTATATGTAGTTCTTACACTTGCATTTGCCCCTATAAGCTTTGGTGCTATCCAGTTCAGAATTTCTGAGGCGCTTTGTATTCTGCCATTCTTTACAGTGGCGGCAGTACCCGGAGTAAGTATAGGATGTCTTTTGGCAAATATACTTGGTGGAGTCGCACTTCCTGATATTATATTCGGAACATTGGCTACACTTATAGGTGCAATATTAAGCTACAGACTCAGAAGTATTTCAAAATGGTTGGTATGTGTACCACCGATACTTGCAAACGCAATTATTATTCCGTTTGTACTGAAGTATGCTTACGGTTTACCGGATTTGATACCTTATATGATGCTTACAGTAGGGTATAGGAGAAGTCCTTGCGGTAGGTGTTTTAGGTAATTTATTGATGCTTGCTCTTGAACCGAAAAAGTTCATTTATTTTTTTGGAAGCGAGAACAAAGTTAGCCAAAAAAAGCTTAGAAAAATAAAAATTTTTATTAATGAAATATCCTGACAAAGTCACAAGGACAAGATGCCTTGTATTTGTCGGGATATTTTTATTGTTCCGTATAGATTAAATTTTTTCAAAAAAAATTATGCATATTATTTACATTTCACTTTTTCCTGTTATAATTTACTACAATATGTATATATAGATATTGTTTAGCCAATAAGTGCGATTAAAAAAATTAAAGTGCTTTATCTTCTTATGTCCGGACAAATTCAGAAGATAAAATACTTTAGAACAAAAATCAGGAGAAACAAATGAGTATGAAAAAAAGCAATAAAATTTACTTTGTTGTTAAGCATAGCTATATGTATTCAATTATTTTTTTATTGCTCCGATTGCAAAAAGCGGAGCAAAAAAACATATATGGATAACGAAGTAAGTATCAGCAAAAAAAGACTTGATTATATTACTAGAAAAGATTTCAGGCAACTTGGGATCCGACATAGCGGACATAGGAAATTACGCAAATGCGGATGAAGAGTATATTAAAAGATCTGTAGAGAAATTAAAAGGACTGAATATAATAGATGAGCATGTATCATTTGCCAATCTTTATGAAAGTCCTAAAAAGGAAGAGGTCTATTACCTACTTGCAAAGTATATAGGTATTGAAGCGGCTGAGGGAAAAACAGCTTTTATTGATGACGAGAAATTACAGTCATGGTCAAGAGGCTATATAAAAGAACTTGAAAACCTTGGTGTTATTGAAGGAAAAGATAAGAACTTTGAGCCCGGTAAAGTGTTAAACAGAGGTGAGTTAAGGAGTGTAATTAAAGAGCTTTTCCTTACGGTTATCAATACCTCTCAAAAATTTTTAGAGTGGATGAGAACAATAAGTCAAAGGCTTTTTATAGTTGTCAATACCAATGATGCTGTTATAGAAAAATATTAAAAATACAGACTCCTATACTTATAAATCAAAAGGCGAGTAATGGAAAAATTAAGAATAATAAATTCAGATATAAGTAAAATCTATATTGTCGCAGGAAGCCAAAACTTTGAGGTGCAACTTTCAAACTCAAAGTTACAATCGGCAAAAAGCCTAGGTAAAAAAATATTTCCTATACAAATTTGGGATCTGACGGGAAGGTAGTACCTTTGCCAAATCCGGAGGAGTATAAACCTGAAGGTAGAAAACCGGTTAAGAAGATAATAAAGGGAAGTAGAAGTCACAGTTCATCAGACAGTTATTTCGGAGGTAATAATCAAAAAGAAAATAAAGCTCAAAGTGATAAAGAAACTGAAGAAAAAAGTAATACCAAAAGATAAAGATACAGTTAAGCCGGAGGAGAAGACCGGTAACGGAAAGATTACTGAAAAATAAGAAAACTCAGAGTGAAGTACTGCCCAAAAGTAAATGAAGGTACTCCTAATGAAGGTGAAAAAAACAGTGTAGCGGAAAAATTTGAGTGAAGACTTTATAGTACTGAATGAACATTTATATGCGGATAAAACATTAAAATATAAAGCCGTTAACGGAGTGACTCTTGAAGACAAAGCGCTTATAGGACTTAAATTAAGCGGAGAAAAACAACGGAGTAAAGCTTAATGTAAAAGTGGGAAGGTGAGAGTCTTAATCAGGTAAAAAAACGCTCAAAAAAAGGAGAATATAGGCTTGCTGTAAGCAGACTTTTAGAGGATCTTGTAATCAATGACAAGAACTATGGTAAGGTGAAATTTATAGTTAAAGTAATTATAGAATAGGTGAGTTATGAATAGAATAAGTAAAAATCTTGCCTTGTTTTTGTGCCGTACTTCTTATAAATCCCTTGGTTTCTACAGCTAAGCCGGGATTTGCAGACAAAAATAACGGGGATAGAGTTTCAGAGTATGTAAAAGAGGCAGATAAAAAAATTAAATTCGGCTGATATCGTCGCCGAAAAATGAAGATAAGCCAAAAAGAGCTTAGGGCTTATAATAGAGCTTGATAAGGACTCCTTGATAGAAGAAGCCATAAATAAAGATATGGACTATGATAAATTGGATGATTCCTTTATAGATGAAAAAAAGCAGGAGCTGAAAGAAGATCAGGATAAGCTTGTAAAAGATATAAAAAATGAGGACATAAAGGCGGATGTTAAGGAGGTAAGGCACTATGATACCGTATTTAACGGTATATCATTAAGTGCCGATGCGACTGAAATAGAAAAAATAGAAGCGCTTCCCGGAGTAAAAAGCGTGTATGTATCTCAGGAGTTTCAAAGACCTTATCTTAAGTCTTCCAATAGTATAATTGGTTCGGGATATGCGTGGAATACACTTGGCTATAAGGGCGAGGGCAGTGTTATTGCAGTAATAGACTCAGGTATAGATTACAGACATAAAGCACTTAGACTGGATGAATCGGTACATCCTATGTATACAAAGACAGATATAGAAAAGATAATAGCTGAAAACGGATTGAAAGGCTCTTATTATTCGGATAAAGTACCTTATGGCTATAATTATTATGATTTTAATAAGAACTTACGTAACAGTTACGGTGTAATGCACGGTATGCATGTATCCGGAATAGTCTGCACCAATGATGTCGAAAACAGTATTTTCGGAGTAGCGCCTAATGCACAAATACTTGCACTTAAGGTGTTTTCAGATGACCTTGAGTATCCTACAACATTTACCGATATTTGGTTGAAAGCCTTGGATGATGCTATAACATTGAAGGCCGATGTAATAAACTTAAGCCTGGGATCGGCAGCCGGATTTTCAATGGAGAACAGAGCTTATCCGGAAAATGAGGTTATAGAAAAGGCAAGAAAAGCCGGAATAGTAATTTCAGTAGTCGCTGGTAATGACGGAAATATTACTTCAGGTAATATAAATAATGTAGAGCCTTTAAAAGAAAATTATGATACCGCTTTAATTGCAAATCCTGCTGTAAATGAAGGAACTATAGCAGTTGCATCTATGGAAAATACTAAAAGGCATATGTATGTCATAAGGTGGAAGGACAGCTGGGATGCCTATGTAAATGAAGAGATGGATTTGCATAAAGGAGAAAATCCGAAAAAGATTATAAGTGCGGATATATTTGATTTAAAAAACGCTAAGCAAGAACTTATTAAAAAAGAAAATATAGAAGGTAAGCTGGTACTCTTTGAGATTCCTACAACAAAAGACAGCTTAGGATTCGGGGATAAGCTTGAGTCAATAGCTGAATTAAAAACCTGCCGCCATTGTTTTTTACAATAACAGGAGCATGGCTGAGCAAATAGGCGGAAATCTTGAAGTTCCGGGTAATGCGGGAAAGCTTACCTGTATCCGTATAAAAAGAAGTACCTATGATAAGTTAATGGAGGAATACGGTTATAATAATAATCTGAGACCTGAGATATTTACTGAAATGACGGATGTCGACAATGTAGCATGGGAAGTGTTTCAAAGTTTTCTTCATGGGGTCCCACCCCGATCTTAGAATTAAGCCGGAGATAACTGCTCCGGGAGGACATATATACTCAAGCGTTGAAGATGATAAGTATAAGGATATGTCCGGTACTTCCATGGCTACTCCTCAGGTAACCGGAGCTACAGCCATACTTAAAACAATATATAAAGGCAAAAGAATATACAAACAGATAACAGTTCGGAATTTATAAAACTTTTACTTATGAATACCGCAACTCCTTTAAAGGATGAGGGAATTTTTGAAGATATACCCTACTTTGTTAGACAGCAGGGAAGCGGTGCTCTAAATATTGAAAATGCATTAAAAACCACTGTAGTAGTAAGGGCACAAGGAACCAATGACAATATAGCCGACGGAAAGCTTGAGCTTAAAGAACTTAAGGATAAAAAGGTTTGATGTTAGACTTAGTCTTGAAAAACTTTGGAGACAGTACAAAAAGCTATGATATAAATTCAATTGCACTTTACGAGCCTACAGACGGTACATACAGACTGCAAAAGATCTGAAATATTACATTCAAAATGAGTCTAATATAAGCAGAGAGATAAGTGTGGAAGCACATTCATCAGCAAGTATAGATTTCACTATGGATTACTCGGATGCCGTAAACTTTGAAGAGGATAACTTTATAGAAGGTTTTATAAGCCTTAAGGACAAAGATGGTATATCAGATCTTAGTATACCTTTCCTCGGATTTTTATGGAGATTGGGGCAAACAAAGGGCTATAGATGCATTTCAGCTTCCTGAGATTGGAAGTGAAAAAAGAAATGTACAATTTTTTGTAAATAAAAATGCGGGAGTAAGCTCTTCAATGCTTGGAACAAGTATGATGCTTAAACTCCCACTGTACAATAATGAAATATATTTTGCACCGAACAGTAAGTACTATCCCGATGTGGCGGCAAGAATAGCACCACTCAGAAATATGGAGCAGATAGAGTATTCAATACTTGATGCTAAGACAGAGGAAACTTTAAGAGTTTTAGGAGTTTCAAAGCAGGTAAGGAAGCTTTAGCAGACTTTCAGTCAATAAAAGCTTTTAAGTTTATGCCGGAGTCGGTATGGGACGGAAAACTTGGCGAAGGAATTGCAGAGGACGGTGTCAGGGTACATATATTGTATAAAGGCAAAGCTTAATACTAATAATGTAGGAGGAAGTGGAGAGCAGGTCTATAAATTTCCTATACGTGTGGACAGCATGGCTCCTAGTCTAAGCAACGCTAATGAAGTGCAGGTAAAATGATATTGACGGCAATATGAAGGAGATAGTATTTAATGTTCATGATAAGGGCATAGGTATAGAGAATGTATATTTGCAGTCAATAAGATATGCACAGGATGATAAGGCCGATACAAGTATAAGATACGGAAAGTCCTTTGTTATAAGATTTCAAGATGAACCTACAAAGGATGGAAAAGAGCTTGTAAAAGGTTGAAGACGGCAAACTTAATATACCTTTAGAAGCGGTACCTGACAGTCCAACCGCAAGGGGAAGTATATGTTTATACCAACGGTTACAGAAATTCGGATATTGAAGTACATTGTCCGTATTTCACAGATACTTCAGATCTTATAATAGATGCCGTTGACTATATGGATAATAAAAAGCAGAACCACGCTTTCAGATGTCAGAGAAGGCAATTATAATCAAATTAATTTCCTTAACTTTTTTTGACTATATAAGCAATAAAAATGCAAGCGTTTATGTAAACGATATAAAACTTGATGATATGACTTACAGTCTGATAGAAAAGGAAGCGGTGATTAGGATAAAGCTGGCGGATGAAGAGTCACATTTGCATAAACTTACTTTTGAAACATGATAATATCGAAGAAAAATATAATTTTTGGATAATAAAGTAAATTCCGAAAATATCAAAAAAATACAATTTTAAATATGATGAGGACAAGCTTTTGTTATGAATTTACAATAAATCCTATTGAAACAAGCTTTTGATATTACAACAGTATTTAGAGACGGAAAGCCTATGCAAAAATACTCATGAGAGCACGGAAGAAGCAGGTTTTACAGATATTACAATTAATAATGCTACTGCGTCAAATGCAGAAAAGAAACCATATCCTGCAGTATTTCTTAAAACACCTGAGTTTTTTGATGTACTTGGCAATACGGAAGGTGAAGAGAAACAGATAGATGTATCAGGTTTTGTAGGATATGTGGACGAGGATGACAGTGTAGAAAGTGTGCAAATAAAAGCTTGTAGATAATGACGGAAATGAACTCTCAAGTCCAATAAATATAGGAAAAGAGGATTTTTGTAAAAAAAGCAATATTATCTATAGAAAAAATGGAAATGTAATATATAAGGGCGAGGCGTATTCTTTTGAAAGTAAACTGAAGCTTGAAGCATTTAATGTTAATATAAAAAGTTGAGGTAAGTACTAAAAAAACGGAAAAATCGGCAAGTATAGTAAGAAGATTATTCTACGATAAGATAAATCCTTTTTATTGATTATAAGGTATATGAAAGAGAGCTTGATTCCGATATGGTAAAAAATAAAGGTTCGCTCACGTGATAATTCATTTAAATTAAGTCTCTATAACGGAGACTCACTTATAGGTACTGATGATAAAAACCTCAATTTCTTATATTGAAGGTAAAGACGGTAATACTACGCAGATAGTTACACAAATAGAAGTTCCGCTAAACGAGGGGCAAAAACAGTATAAAAAAATAAGTGCCATAGATCTTGCCGGAAATAAATCTGAAAAGACCATATACATCTATAGAGCAAAAAAATAATTAGTAGAAGAAGGAGAGCTGTTTAGGGCTCTCTTTTTATTTTACACAATCTATCTTGCCATATATCGACCGAACAACTATTCCATATTGCGCGTAAAACATTTGAGAGTTATAATTTATACAAAGACGGAGAAAGGAGAAATTTATAAATAACTTTTATAAATGATAGTTTAGCCATCAAAGTCCCCAATATAAAAGTTAAAATTCTAAAATTCAATTTCTATGAAATAAGCCTGTCAATCTGTAGTACAGGAAATCATAGTATTCTAAATGATTATTCAATCTGAAGATCCCAAATACGATTTTTTTACATACAAAAAAATATAAAAAAATTCTACTTAAAAGCAAAGCCCACGCAGGTTGTAGCGAATATATAAGTTGCAGACAGATAGGTTTTTATATATTGCATAAAAAACCGTCTGACTCTATGTAAAAAAATCAAATAAAGAATGGTTTATAACTGTGAAGTATCAATGAAAGAAGTGTCACAGTAAAAGGCTTACTAGGTAGCCACTCATTGATACCTAACATATTGAAAAAAATAAAGAAGGCCATGTAAGTATAACTGTCAGGATGTTAGATACATTTTGACAGTTTTTTGATGTTCTATAATAATAGTACCGCTTTTTACTAAGTTTAGATATTTACCTTTTTATACTTTTTGCAATATACTTATCTTGTATTAAATAATAAAAATATTAATATATTATTAATTAAAAAAATTTAGCATGCGGTTATCAAGATGAATCTTTTGATTAAACTAATATATTATTTTGTAATCTATATTAAAAAGGAGAACAGTAATGGAAAAGCAAGAATACTATTTGGGACTTGATATGGGAATAAGTTCAGTCGGATGGGCGGTCACCAATACTAAATATGAGATCCTGAGAAAAAAAGGAAAAGATATGTGGGGAATACGTGAATTTGAAGAAGCAGATTCTTCAGCGGAGAGACGTACCCATAGGGTGAACAGACGTAGAAGACAACGTCAGGTTGCAAGAATGGGATTGCTGAAAGAGTATTTTAGTGATGCAATAGAAAAGGTAGATCCAAACTTTTTATTCGTATGGAGAACAGTAAATATTTCTCGGAAGATAAGGATGAAAGACTTTCCTCTAAAAAAATGGGATATTTGATGATGCAGATTATAAGGATGTAGATTACTATACAGAATATCCGACAATTTTTTTCACCTTAGAAAAAAACATTACTTGATATTGAAGATACCGGAAAAGAATATGATGTTCGTTTGGTTTATCTTGCGTTAGTAAACATGTTTTAAACATAGAGGACATTTTTTTGTTAAATACAGAAGGAGATGCTTTAAGTAGTGAACAGGTGGGGACAACATATCTGGAATTACTTGAAGTGCTGGAAAATAATTATGAAATTGGCTTAAAGAGTAGAGATATAAAAGATGTAATTGATATAATAAGCAACCTGGATAATGGAAGGAAGAAAAAGCATGAACAAATATTGGAGCTGTTTGAGGTAAAAAAAGTCTGATAAGAGGGTCAAAGAACTGTTAAAGTGTTTATGTGGGCTAAGTGTTAATGCAAAACTAATATTTGATGAAAATCCTGAAGAAAAGGTTGATCTATGCTTCCACGATTTTTCATATACGGATAAGATTCCGGATCTGATGGAACAATTAAGTGAAGAAGAATATTTAGTTGTAGAACAACTTAAAAGTATATATGATTACGCTATTTTGGCAGGAACACTTAAGGGATATGATTATCTATCATGTGCCAGAGTGGAATTGTATGAAAAGCATTGTGAGGACTTGAAGCTTTTAAAGGCATTGTATCGTAGATATAAGACTAAAGAAGAATATGGAGATATGTTTAAGTCTGATAAAGAAGGTACTTATTCAGCTTATGTTAATTCTTTCAACTCATCCGATTCATCTGTAAAAATTAAAAAAAGTACCGAAGGAATATGAAAGGAAGAACAATTGAGAATCTTTACTCAACAATAAAAAAAGGCTTTTTAAAGATAATATTGATGATAAAGACGTTCAATCAATGATGGAAAATATTGATAAAGAACAGTTTCTTCCAAAAACAATTGACAGGAGCTAATGGAGTTATTCCAAATCAGGTACATAAAAAAGAAATGGAAAGGATATTAAAGAATGCTCAGAATTATCTTCCGTTCCTAAAGGAAAAAGACGAGAGCGGATTGACAGTTTCAGAGAGAATCTTGAGGCTTTTTACATTTCAGATTCCGTATTACGTGGGACCGCTTGGTGAAAACAGTAAAACCGGCTGGATAGTAAGGAGAGAAGAAGGAAGAATACTACCTTGGAATATAGACGAAAAAATAGATATAAGTGCTACATCAGAAGCCTTTATCGGGAATCTAATTAGAAAATGTACATATCTCTCAGATGAAAAAGTTATGCCGAAAGCATCGCTTTCGTATGAGAGATATTGCGTACTGAATGAAATAAATAATATTTGTATAGACGGAGAAAGACTGGATACAGAGCTGAAGCAAAAAATATATACTGAATGTTTTATGAAAGGAAAACGTGTAACCAAAAAACAGCTTTGTAATTATCTGGTGGCACAGGGATGTATAAAGTCTGATGAACAGGTTACAGGTATAGATATAAATATTAATAGCTCATTGTCATCTTACGGAAAAAAATGTTTGCAATATTTGGTGAACACTTAAAGGAAGATGCAATTCGTAAAAGTTGCAGAGGAAATCATCTATTGGGGAACTATTTTTCTCGGATTCAAAAAAAGATGTTTAGAAAGCACCCTAACAAAGTATGTTGAGCAGGATATATTGAGTGAAAGCCAAGTGAAGAGAATACTTGGATACAAGTTTAAGGATTGGGGAAAGTTTTCCAAAGCTCTTCTTACATTGCAAGGTATTGATAAGTTTACAGGAGAGTTACTTTCTTTGGAAAAATGCAATGTGGGAATATAGTTTGAACTTTATGGAACTTATTAACAGTGAAGATTTTACATTTAAAGATGAGCTGGCAAATAAGGGAACTACTTCAATTAAGTCATTGAGCGAATTTACATATGAAGATCTGGAAGATACATATTTTTCAGTGCCGGTAAAGCGTATGATTTGGCAGACAATATTGGTTGTACGTGAAATTGAGCAAGTGATGGGATGTGCACCGAAGAGAATTTTTGTGGAAATGGCAAGATCAGAGGAAGAAAAAAAGGTGATAAAGGAAGGAAGGATTCAAGAGGAACACAGCTTTTTAGAACTTTATAAAAAAATATAAAGAACACAGACGATCATGACTGGAAAAAGAAATTTCGGAAGCAAATGCAAGCGGAAAGTTGAGAAGTAAGAAATTATATTTGTATTACACACAGATGGGTAGAGATATGTATACGGGAGAAGAGATAAATATTGATATGTTATATGATAACAGCATGTATGACATAGACCATGTTTATCCACAGCACTATGTAAAGGATGACAGTATTATAAATAATCTTGTGCTGGTAAACAGAAGGGCAAATCAGGATATCAAAAAGACTTGTATCCTATACCTGATCAAATTGTATCAAACCCCAAAGTACAGGAATTGTGGAAAATGCTTCACAGACAAAAATCTTATTACAGATGAAAAGTATAAAAGACTTATGTCACGATCACCTTTTACAGAAAAAAACAATTAGGTGATTTTTATTGCAAGACAACTGGTAGAAACAAGACAAGGTACAAAAAGGTATCGCAGAACTGCTTGGACAATTGTTTAAAGACACAGAGATAGTATATGCAAAAGCAACTAATGTTTCAGACTTTAGACGTGATAATGGATTTTTTTCAAGAGTAGACTGGTAAATGATTTTTCATCATGCGCAGGATGCTTATTTGAATATTGTAGTTGGAAATGTATATTACATTAAATTTACAAAAATCCGTGGAACTTCATAAAAAAAGACCTCAATAAGGACAGAGATAAAAAAATCGCTATAATCTTGCGAAAAATGTTTGAATGGGATGTTGTTCGTGGTGAAGATGTGGCATGGATTGCCGATAAAAATGATAATCAAGGAACAATTACAACAGTCAGGAAGATGATGAGAAAAAACACGCCTCTTATGACAAGGATGAGCTTTGAACAGCATGGTGGTATAGCAAATGCAACACTGTACTCGGCAAAGAAAGCAAAAGTGGAAAAATTATATTCCATTAAAGACATCCGATACAAGATTAGGTGATGTGACAAAGTATGGAGGGTTTACATCAGCAACTATATCATATTATTTTATAGTTAGTCATAAAGAGGGGAAGAAAGAGAATACTACAATTGAAGGCTTTGCCACTTTATTGTAAGGATAAAGTGGAAAGTGAGGAAAATGGATTACTTAAATACTGTGAAGAAGTGCTGGGATATGGGGATGTAAAAATTCTGTTTAATAAACTAAAGATTCAATCTCTTCTTGAAATAAATGGATATCAGGTTCATTTGTCAGGAAAAAAACAGGTAATCGATTAATATTAAGAAACGCCATGAATCTTTGTATACATGAAAAGTGGAATACATATAAAAAAAGCTAGAGAAATTGGTGGTTGGACAGATAAAAAGAACAGGTAATAACTTCTGAAGCAAATATTGAACTGTATGATTTGCTGACAGACAAACATTTAAATGCAGTTTATGCAAAAACGACCAAATGCATATGGTCAGAAGCTGGCAGATGATAGGAGTAACTTTATTAATCTTAAGTTGGAAAAATCAATGTGAAGCAATATTACAAATACTGCGACTCACAAAGATCGGAAATAATGAGACAAACCTAAAAATTAATAGGGTGAATCAGAACATTCGGGTAAAAATGCTAATTAGTAAGAATTTAAAAAGCTACTAATAAACCTGCAATTATATGTCAATCAGTTACAGGTTTATATGAAAGAAAAAAATATATATTTGGTGACCGGTTAGATAAATAAAGGAGGGTGTTATGAGTTGGAGAACAGTGGTGATATCAAACAATGCAAAGTTGGATTATCAAATGGGTTACATGGTGGTTAGGCGTATGGATACTTTGAAAATACACTTGAGTGAGATGGAAACTTTGATAATAGAATCTACCGCTGTTTCTCTTACGGCGACTCTTTTAAGCGAACTTTCAAAGAAAAATTAAAGTTATTTTTTTGTGATGAAAAGAGGAATCCGTCATCAGAGCTGATAAGTTATTATGGTTCTCATGATACCAGTGCAAAGATACGAACACAGATTAACTGGAAAGACAATATTAAAAAGGCTGTATGGACCGAAATAGTTACGGAAAAAATACGTAAGCAGGCAGAGTATCTAGAATTTTTGAACTGTGATGAATCTGATATGTTATATGGGTATATAAGTGAAGTTCAGTTTGCAGATACAACGAACAGAGAAGGACATGTCTGCAAAAGTGTATTTTAATGCATTGTTTGGATTAGATTTTACAAGAACAGAAGATAACAGTACAAATGCGACTCTTAATTACGGTTATTCGTTATTGCTGTCAACATTTAATCGATGTATTACGTCAAATGGTTATATGACACAGATTGGACTTTTTCATGATAATATGTTTAATCCTTTTAACTTGGCATCTGATTTGATGGAGCCATTTAGACCTATTGTAGATAGAAAAGTAAAGGAGATGAATCCAACTAAATTCGAACATGATGAAAAAGATGGAAGTAGTGTCAATTCTTCAAAATGAGGTAGTAATAAACGGAAGAAGTGAGTTTTTAAATAATGCAATTAAGATTTATTGTAAAAGTATATTTGACGCAATAAATGATGAAGATATTTTCAGAGATAAGATTTTATAAATTATGAGTTATAGATATATGAGGGTATTAGTATTTTTTTGATTTGCCTGTACTCACTGAGGCTAATCGTAGAGATTATCGTATATTCCGCAAATATCTGATCAAGTCGGGTTTTTATGATGATACAGGAATCAGTTTATTGCAAGCTTGCACAAAAATGGTTCTGTTGCAGATGCTATGGTTGAGAATATAAAAGAAAAAAACAAACCATCTGAAGGACTTGTACAGGTGCTTAGAGTCACAGAGAAACAGTATAATAAAATGGATTTTATTGTAGGTGAGAATACAGGGGATGTTTTATCAACTGACGAAAGACTGGTAATATTATGAGAATAATATATTCAAAGTATGGAATTGATTTGTGTTTGGAAGAAAATAAGATTACAACAATTGTAATTGAAAATCCATCGGTAATGAGTGAAGTAATTAGGGATATATCAAAGCAAGTGAATGGTGAAGATGGTGAGTGGATTTTGTCGGATCAGGATAAGATTTTTTTCTCTTGAAAAGAGCAGTATATTTTTAGACAATCCACTTATGGTTAACAGTAATGAAAAACGTATTTTGACAAGGTTATATAAGGGAATTGTCTGAACAGGCAAAATACTTTTGATGTATGAGGAGTATACACAGATAAACTCCTATATTGTTTCATTTTTAGAACGGCTACTGGATACTGTTCCATATCATCTGGATATGGAAGTCGATATGGATTTAACCGGTATATTGAAATTGTATGGAGTGAAAATAGAATCAGATGGTGTGAGTGTTCTTGAAGCATTTCTTGATTATTTGCGAGCATTGAGCTGTATATGTAATATACATGTGGTTTTTATACTAAATGTAAAAACAGTTTTTTTAACATTAGAAGAGGTTCAGCAATTATATGAGTTTTTGCTTTTTATGAAAAAAATATACATTATTAATCTGGAAGGTCAAAAAAATTACAATTTAGAACAGGAAAAAAATGTGTTATAATTGATAAGGATTTATGTATAATAGATGTGTCTTCTAATTGACAACATTTCGCAAAAATGTATGGCTCAGTGATGACCTCAAAGTGAATTTGAGGTTTGAGAGCTTTGTTAATTTGATAAGATATAAAAACACAGTTGCTCATTTTCTTTTCATCATCCTTAGTTTGAGAGCTTTGTTAATTTGATAAGATATAAAACTTATAAGATGTGCAGGAGCAACCCCACAAAGTTTGAGAGCTTTGTTAATTTGATAAGATATAAAAACAATGTTTTTGAGCGTCTCCAGTAAGTCCAGTTTGAGAGCTTTGTTAATTTGATAAGATATAAAAACTTTTCTCATAACCTTTGTAGAGGTATCGAGGTTTTGAGAGCTTTTGTTAATTTGATAAGATATAAAACTAACACAGTATGATAGCTTTTACCACAGGGGTTTGAGAGCTTTGTTAATTTGATAAGATATAAAACGAAAAGTTGTCTGATTTGGGGCAGAGTATGGTTTGAGAGCTTTTGTTAATTTGATAAGATATAAAAACAGTTGGGATTTCTTTTCGCTAAAAATCCTGCAGTTTGAGAGCTTTGTTAATTTGATAAGATATAAAACACGTACAGGAGATTCAGATGGTAGATGCGTGTTTGAGAGCTTTGTTAATTTGATAAGATATAAAAACAGATGAAACGTTACGAGTTCACAGCGACCCGTTTGAGAGCTTTGTTAATTTGATAAGATATAAAAACAATGGTAGATGAATTTATGAATACTAGGTCGTTTGAGAGCTTTGTTAATTTGATAAGATATAAAACCAGATACTACCGTGTACGGTGATGGACTATGTTTGAGAGCTTTGTTAATTTGATAAGATATAAAACGACTTTGAATTTTTCCGCAGATACTTAATTGTTTGAGAGCTTTTGTTAATTTGATAAGATATAAAAACTTATCTGACCAACGAATTCATCCACGGCAGTTTGAGAGCTTTGTTAATTTGATAAGATATAAAACTAAATATAACTGGAAACCCTAAATCTGGCAAGTTTGAGAGCTTTGTTAATTTGATAAGATATAAAACGACGACTTAGGAGTTGTAAAAGACGAGGAAGTTTGAGAGCTTTGTTAATTTGATAAGATATAAAACCAATGTCTGCACCAACTTCCAGATTTTTTTGTGTTTGAGAGCTTTGTTAATTTGATAAGATATAAAAACACTTATTCTAATCTTGATATTGCCACAGCAGTTTGAGAGCTTTGTTAATTTGATAAGATATAAAAACTTTTTGCCTGTTCAATCCCGAAAACCTTAAGTTTGAGAGCTTTGTTAATTTGATAAGATATAAAACTCCTGAGAAATACCAATACGAAGAGTTACCGTTTGAGAGCTTTGTTAATTTGATAAGATATAAAACAATAGATGTTGCGGACAACTTAGCAGGGAGAGTTTGAGAGCTTTGTTAATTTGATAAGATATAAAACTGAAAAAGCTCTTGGCGATCAGGTAGAGAGTTTGAGAGCTTTTGTTAATTTGATAAGATATAAAACGGAGTTCATGAACTGTAACGAATTAACAGCGTTTGAGAGCTTTGTTAATTTGATAAGATATAAAAACTTTATTACATGCTTTTAATGAACTAAACACGTTTGAGAGCTTTGTTAATTTGATAAGATATAAAACCATGCAGTTTCTATATAATTCTGTTTGTGAGTTTGAGAGCTTTTGTTAATTTGATAAGATATAAAACGGGTGGAGATTTGCGATAGCAAATACAACCGTTTGAGAGCTTTGTTAATTTGATAAGATATAAAACCCTAAAAAAAGTTATAGTTCAACAAAAAGGATAGTTTGAGAGCTTTGTTAATTTGATAAGATATAAAACGAACTTGAAGATTTTTCAAGTAACTAGCTTCGTTTGAGAGCTTTGTTAATTTGATAAGATATAAAACATAGGCTACAGAAATGCACTGAACCACTAAGTTTGAGAGCTTTGTTAATTTGATAAGATATAAAACTGACGGAATGAAGCGGACGAAGCTGTTTTAAGTTTGAGAGCTTTGTTAATTTGATAAGATATAAAAACTTTAGCTTGTTCAATGCCGAAAAACCTTGCCGTTTGAGAGCTTTGTTAATTTGATAAGATATAAAAACAAATTCATCATAATTTGTGTAAGTCTTTACGTTTGAGAGCTTTGTTAATTTGATAAGATATAAAAACTATTCTCTATTTCGCTACTTCATCAACTTGGTTTGAGAGCTTTGTTAATTTGATAAGATATAAAACCTGTCCGTAAAGATGAGCATATTAAGTTCGGTTTTGAGAGCTTTTGTTAATTTGATAAGATATAAAACAAACGAGGTTTAGAAGATGAGTAATCTATTGTTTGAGAGCTTTGTTAATTTGATAAGATATAAAAACTAAGATTGTAAAAAGCTGCAACAGTACCTGCGTTTGAGAGCTTTGTTAATTTGATAAGATATAAAAACTGAGGTTAAAAAAAGCTAAAAAAATTATCAGACAGTTTGAGAGCTTTGTTAATTTGATAAGATATAAAAACACTACAAACTCTTGATATGCTGGGAAATCAGTTTGAGAGCTTTTGTTAATTTGATAAGATATAAAACAAATTCATCATAATTTGTGTAAGTCTTTACGTTTGAGAGCTTTGTTAATTTGATAAGATATAAAACGGACATGGAGCAACTGAGAGTTACGAAGTGGTTTGAGAGCTTTGTTAATTTGATAAGATATAAAACCACAGTATCAAAAATAACAGACAGTTGACAGTTTGAGAGCTTTTGTTAATTTGATAAGATATAAAAACAAGATTGACTTGTTTAGAATATGTTTTCAGGTTTGAGAGCTTTGTTAATTTGATAAGATATAAAACGGAAAAAAATTAGTAAAGTATATATTTCTTATGTTTGAGAGCTTTGTTAATTTGATAAGATATAAAAACTATAACTTCTTCGATATATACTGCGAAGCGGTTTGAGAGCTTTGTTAATTTGATAAGATATAAAACTGGCAAGAAGTGTTTATGTTAAGAATGATAGTTTGAGAGCTTTGTTAATTTGATAAGATATAAAACGAAAAAAAGAGTATATATTGACTGCCGATTGGTTTTGAGAGCTTTGTTAATTTGATAAGATATAAAACGCATAGTCCCTTGAATCCTGCACGTGATTCGTTTGAGAGCTTTGTTAATTTGATAAGATATAAAAACAGTGATCGCGAAAAAAAGATAGCTAATATTGTTTGAGAGCTTTGTTAATTTGATAAGATATAAAAACCGCACAACCTGCGCTGATGCTCATTCTTTTTGTTTGAGAGCTTTGTTAATTTGATAAGATATAAAAACATCACCCCTGCTAACATCTGTTAAATCCTGTGTTTGAGAGCTTTGTTAATTTGATAAGATATAAAACTGGTGCGCCACCCTTAAGCCATATTTGCACATTTGAGAGCTTTGTTAATTTGATAAGATATAAAACTTGCCAGAGTACCGCCAATAGGTTCTCCGTGTTTGAGAGCTTTGTTAATTTGATAAGATATAAAACAGGAAAGAGCTTTTAAATATCCGTCACACATGTTTGAGAGCTTTGTTAATTTGATAAGATATAAAACTGTCCTGCTGTCTTGCAAGCCAAGCGTTTAGTTTGAGAGCTTTGTTAATTTGATGAGATATAAAACATCAGTGATATAGTGTATACGTGAAAAAGTTGTTTGAGAGCTTTTGCTAATTTGATAAGATATAAAAATCGCTAAGTAAATTAATTGTAGGAATATGGAGTTTGATTGGTTATTTAGAGAAATAAAAAGACCTATACTATAGATCTTTTAACCGCACAATGCGGGCCATAGGCGATGTCGGATAAAAATCCTTATTTGCACTCGCTTTGTTAATTCAATTAAATAATAGCATATTTAACAAAAAGTCAATATATAACTTGAATAAAATGAAGTATAAGACAGTAAATTAAGTGTTTTTCATATTCATAATATTAAATATTCAAGTATTTTGAAAGAAAAGAGAGTATGAGTTATAAAAACATAAGAAAAGAATGTGAAGAGTTGTGGGCGAAAAAAATAAATACTATGTACTGAGTAAATCGCATAAGGAATATCTCGGTATAAGAGAGTACCTGAAAGGGAATGAATTGGATGTTTCATTTCTGAAAGAGAAAATACAAAAAACAAAAGACATGAATGAGAGTAGGAAAGATTTCAGTAATGCCGTTCTTCATGTGTGGGGATATTTTAAAAGAGGATGCAAGTGCTGTAGAGAAACAAGAACTATTTAATATATTAAATGGATATATGGAAGAGAGAAGCATTCAGACAGTTGTAATTGACTATTTAAATACTTTATTAAAGAAATACCCAAATGAATATTTGGAAAACTCCACTTTCTTGACAGGAGAATAATATGAGACTATGGCATGAAAAAAATTATACACTTATTACCTAAAAAAATCAGCTGCTTGGACAGCATAGAGAATGTTAGTGCTCTTAGGGGAAACGGTTGGAAGAAGAAACATAAAACCGTAGATTATGTGTTTTTCATATTCGCCATATCTTTTATTCAGATACCATGTGTTGGTAATGGATGAGATGGAAAAAAAGAGGATATAATGTTTCAGGAGAATGGAAGGATAAAAAAATTACAGAGGGAAAAATCGCAGAAAAAATATGGATCTTGAAGAGGAAATCATAGAAGATCCAATTTATAAAGAGCATAATATTGAATATCTGGATGAATGTATAGAGAATTTAAGAAATAAAGGTATAGAGCTTAAATTATAGAATTTATAAAAATCCCTTGATACTTTTTGCCGGAACATAAAATTTCGCCTATAAAAAAATATTCTCTTAAATATTTATACATATTTATGGTATATAATAGTGAAGACTTTACAATAACTTATTTTTATGGAGGAAAAGTGAAGAAGAGGGTTTTAATAGGTATTGTTGTAGTTCTATGTATCATACTTGGAATTATATTTATATCAAGAGAATTGGATGGAATTATAGGCTCAAAAGAGAAGGTTACACAGGCGCAGTTATATCAGGTTGAGGGTGATGATGTAGCGCTTGTATATAATTATTCTTTGCAAAAGGCCAAAGCAATATATAAAGACGGAGTGGTATATGTACCTCTAAATTGGACAAGAGCAATACTCAATGATAAATTTTATTACAGTGATGATGAAAAGCTTCTTTCATACGCTTTGCCTACAGAAATAGTATATGCAAATTTTGAGAATGTGGATAATAACGGAAAGCCGCTTTTGCTTGAATCGGACGGAAAGGTTTATTTGTCTATAGAAACCATAAAGGCTTATACAGACGTATGGGTAGATTCATATACCGACAGTGAAATTAAAAAGGTGTATATCAATAATACTTTCGGTAGTTATGATGTTGCTACAATAAAGTCAAAGTCGGGACTGAGAGTGGATGCCGATAATTGGTCTGCAAGTATAGAGGGTGTGGAACTTAAGAAAGATGAAAATGTTACAATAGTTGAACAAAATGAGAAGTGGTATAAAGTTTTCACACAAAGCGGTTTGATGGGATATATAAAGAAAAATCACTTGAAAAATTTCACACAAGCCGAAAAGACAAAGTGGATTTGTAAAGCCGGAATATACTTCCATATCAATGGATGAGAAGGTTGTTCTTGGATGGCATCAGGTAACGACAGCTGCTGCAAACAGCGGTATGGAGAAGGTTGTTGCAAATACAAGCGGAATGAATGTAATATCACCGACATGGTTCAAACTTTCAGATAATAAGGGCAATTATACTTCTATAGCAAGTAAAGATTATGTAGATGCGGCACATAAAAAGAACTTACAGGTATGGCCTTTAATTGATAATTTCAGTAAGGATATCAGTACATTAAAGATATTGTCTTCTTCCGAAAACAGAAAAAATCTTATTTCAAATATGATTGCAGATGCAAAGAAATATGGTTTTGACGGAATAAATATAGATTTTGAGTCACTCACTCAGGATAATGCACCACATTTTATTCAGTTTATAAGAGAGCTTTCTGTTTCTTGCAGAAATAATAAAATAGTGTTGAGTGTAGATGTTCCGATTCCGGCATCTTACAATATGTACTATGAAAGGGATGAGCTGGCTGAAGTTGTGGATTATGTGATAAACATGGGGTATGATGAGCATTACAGCGGATCTGATGAAGGAAGCAGTGCTTCTATAGACTTTGTAAAAAATTCCATTACAGACAGTCTTACAGAAGTACCTAAGGAAAAACTTATAAATGCTGTTCCGGTATATACAAGAGTTTGGACCAAGGAAAACGATAAGGTAACATCAACCGCACTCGGAATGGTAGGAGCGGCTACATGGGTAAAGGAAAACAATGTAAACCTAACCTGGGATGAGGAGGTAGGCCAGTATGTAGGGCAAACCACAGTGGGAAATGCCACCAAGTATATCTGGATGGAAGATGAGCGTTCTATGAAGCTTAAAATGGATGCGGTAAAGGAAGCGGATTTGGCGGGAGTGGCAGTTTGGAAACTCGGACTTGAACCGAAAGAGATCTGGGATGTAATATCATATAAATGATAATGGATATTTAAAAATAAAATGTAGTATTATACAATTGTTTACAAAAATTCAGTCATATTGATGTGGCTGATTTTTTGTGCAATTTTGAGTAATGAAAGGGTAGTAAAGTGAAAAAGAATAAATTTGTCCCGACAGTTTTGGGGCTTACCATGTTGATGTCCTTTAATGCATATGCAGGTGCTGACGGATGGAAACAGGAAAAATAATAAATGGAAATACTATAAAGAAGATAAGGCTCTAAAAAGCCTGGCAGCAGATAAATAATAAATGGTATTTCTTTAACGAGGACGGAAACTTAAAAACAGGATGGCATTTGGATGCTTCAAATAATTGGTATTTTTTGGACAGCTCTAAGACGGTAAATGAGGGAGTACTGCTGTCAGGCTGGCAGTGGATAGACGGATATTGTTATTATTTTGAAGGAACAGATAATAATACATTCGGAAAGATGTATTCAAATACTCTTGTCAGCGGATATAAAGTTGATGCTTTAGGAAGATGGATTAATGAAAGCGGAGCAGAATATTATGAAGCCGGTAAAGGTATAAGTACAGGTAATGCTTCACAAAGTTCATCGAATACAGCAAAGAAAACAAGTGTTGCAGGAAGTTCGGGAAGAAGCGGAGGCTCAAGCAAGGGCGGAAGTTCCGGTAAAAGCGGAGGCTCAAGTAGTGGCAAAAGCTCCGGTGAAAGCTCCGGCTCAAGTAGAGGTGGAAGCTTAGGAAAAAGCATGGATCAGACAGCTCAAGCAATGGTGAAAAATACCGGAAGAAGCGGAGGCTCAAGTAATGGCGAAAAATACCGGAAGAAGCGATAGCTTAGGTGGCTTAAATCAAGGAGAAAAAGGAGAAGAAAAACAGAATATTAAGAGAATCAAATGTAACGGTTGAAAAACTCAAGTTCTGAGAAAAAGTGAAGACTTTGTAGGGTTCAAGACAAGACTTAAGCCCTAGATAAAAAAACAACAGCTTAATTGTAGATAATAAAAGTCGGTAATAATGAGAAGTCCGGAAGCATAGAAAAAAATATAAATAAAGAGGATACCAAAAAGTCGAGTGAGAACCCTGCAAAAACCGGCCACTTCTTCCAATGTAGAGATACCGAAAGAAGATGGAAAAAAAGGATACAGGGCCAAAGGAAAGTAAAAAAAGCCTGATTCAGAAAGAAAAGAGAGTACACAGGACAGGGCCAAAAAGTTTAAAAGAATCATTGATTACTTCAGAGAATGACAATGTTGTTCAGTATACAAATGAGGACGGTGAAATCAGAACCATCATTTGGGTAAAAGGGAATTAACAGACCTGTTATGGGAGAAGGCGGAGATTTTCATAAAGAGATTACACAGGGCGGTAAGAATACTTATGTAATGTATACTGTACCATATTCAAGCGGAGACGGATGGTATGATGTTAATAAAACAAGAAGCGGTGGAAATATCGATATAGATAAAAATCTTTGCTTTGACAGAGTATCATCAAATATGCTCCATTGGTGGTTTGATCAAAATATTGAATATGTTGACAGATATATAGAAAAAAACGGAGATATAATTCGTGCCAACAGAAAACTTTCAGATTTAAAAACTTCTTTTGAGAGTCCGGAGAATAGTAAAATATTTGAGCTGTATAAGGTATTGTACGGATATAATGAGAGAGGTTTTTATTCGGATCTTTTGATGGATTTATTTATTAACGGATATACACCTAAACTTAGCGGTGCTACCAATATAGAAAGGGATGATTTAGTTCCTGATAATAACGGCGGATTTTTTTCTATGATGTTTTCAAAGGGAAAAAAAGCTTACAGACCGAACATATGGTGGAAACTATGAATCATTAAGTAATCTTCTTAAAGAAATTTTGGGTAATGGCAGTATAGTAGGACTTTCTCATAAAGTGTTTTTCAAAAGAGTAATCATATAGTTACTTTGTGGGGTGCTGAATATGACTTGAACGGAAAGTTAAAGGCTGTATATATCAGTGATTCGGATGATCAGTATGAAAAGAAATGTAGGTATGAAGCGTTATGAAATCCGAAATGTCGGTGGAATAGCAAAAAGTATCTACCAAACGAAACAGATAAGTCTGCGGGTGCTGAAGTAAGATATCTTCATATCTTATATCAGGGAACCGGACAATGGGAAAAATTATTTCAAATAAAGATATAAAGGACTGAAGACTTTCGCATTTAAGAAAGACTTCAGTTCTTTTATATTTATATTATCTTAGAGATGTTTTTTTGAAAAGAATTTCGTCAAGATCAGTTGAGAATTGTCCGTTTGAAATTAAAAACGTCAATATCCCTGAAAGTCTGTAAGTTTGAAAAAAATCCACCGGCTTCTTCCTTTTGTATTGTCGCAAAGAAGTACAGTCTTGTTTGCATTTTTCTATCATGCTCTTTTTACAAGTCCCTGAGAATCATCACCCTCAAATATGCCCTTTGGTATTAATGGCTTTTACATGAAATGATCGCAAAGCTCCGCATTAAAATTTTTTTAATAAAGCTTGAAAGCAAATTCTCCAACTATGGACAAACTTTTTATGTTTTAATACACCGGGACATAGAAAACATTTCAAATCCTGCGCATTTGAAAGTTCATTTGCGATATTGATACCATTGGTAATGATGGTGATATTATGCCTTAATTTAAGCAAAGGGAGCCAACTGACAGACTGTTGATGATGAGTCTAAAAAAATATCACCATACCGTCTTTTAAAAGCGGTGCAGTTTTGCCGGCAATAATCTGTTTTTTTATCCAGATTTTCTATCCTTCTCATACCTATAGGGACTTTCGTTAGCTGATTTGACAATCACAGATACATAGCCGTGAGATCTCTTTACTATGCCTTCTTCTTCCAGTGCAATTAAATCTCTTCTTATAGTAGAGCGTGAAGCAAAAAAACTCTATGACATAAGCCGTCTATACTTGATATACCGTTGCTCTTATTTAAAAACATCAAGTATCTGTTGTTTTCTTCCATTCGAATCCATAAATAATCCTCTTACTTTTTATTTTACAGTAACTTCCGTTAAGCAAATATAGGAGTTACCGACAGGTTTGAACAAAAAAATTCATACATGAACATTATAGCATAAAATAAAAAAAGTATTCAAGAATATATCCATATATATTTTTTTATTATTAAATATGTTATATTGTCTTTACTGAAAAAAACATTTTCGGCAATGTTTCGTAGATATGAAAAATAAAAAAACAAAAACAAGGGAAAAGAGCTTTAGAAAATTTTTTTGGGGGTTGTAGCATATCTCCGAAAGATTGCCGATTTTATTATTGAAAGTTGGTGAAGTATGAAAAGAGTATTGGCTTTCGATATGGGTGCAACATCCATTAGAGGTATTATAGGATATGTTAAGGATGGAAAAACTCGTAACAGAAGAAGTTATGAGAATGGCCCATAGTATAAAGAATAAAAAAACGGAAGATTGTACTGGGACTTTGATGCTATTTTAGAAAAAAATAGTCAGTACAATCATTGAGAACAAGGATGTATCATGTATCGGTATTGATACATGGGGCGTTGACTTCGGAGTAATCGATAAGGACGGAAAAGCTGATAGATACTCCATTCTCCTATAGAGATGAGAAAGTATGCTATCGGAAGAGAAGAAGCGAAAAGCAAAGATAAGTGAGCTTGAAATATTCAAAAAAACACCGGAAATCAGATAATGACGATAAACACAATATTCCAGTCGCTTACATTAAAGAAGTTAAATCCTGACATATATGAAAAAGCTGATAAAGATGCTGATGATGCCGGATTTGATTTTCTATATGCTTACAGGAAAGAAAAATAGGAGAAGAAACTATCTGGTCCACAACAGGACTTTATGATATGGGACAGAGAAAAAGTTTCAGACACTATATTTGAAAAACTTGAACTCAAAAAAGAGTCTGGTTCCGGAGATTGTAAAAGCTACAGAAGTAGTCGGCAATACAAAAAGATTCGGGAATAGAGGCATTAAGGGGACTTTCAATCGATGTGATACCGGTATGTACTCACGATACTGCAAGTGCACTTCTTATGACAGACAGCTTCCTTGACGAGGACAGTATGTTCTTAAGTTGCGGAACATGGTCACTTATAGGTAGCGTGGTGGATAAATGTATCATAAACGAAAAAAAGCTTATGAGAACAATCTTACAAATGAATTGGGATTTGACTCAAAGCCTATGTTTTTTTCAAAAAAATATCACAGGACTTTATCTGTTGGAAAAGTACAAAGCACAGCTTGAAACAAAAGCTTGGCAAAAAGATTCCGTTTGATGATATCAGTGATTATGTAAACAAACTTGATAAGAAACTTTCACTCATAGATATGGATGCGGAAATATTCGCAAAAGAGGGTATTGATGTAAAGAGTGAGATTGATAATTTTATAAGAAATCAGGGTGGCAATACTCCTGAACATGACTTTGACTATTTTGCTGTTATTTATGAGAGCATGGTAGCAAAGTATATGGAAGTAAAGGCCGACATTGAAAGGATTTTGAATAAGAATTTCAAGAAGATCCATATGATCGGGGGCGGTGCTAAGTCAAGCGTACTTACATCTATGATTGCAAATAAAATGGGGGTAGATGTAAAGGCGGGACCTTACGAGAGTTCAGCTCTTGGAAATATTCTTCTTTCACTATTACATCTGAATGAAGTAAATGATTTAAAAAGCGGTATTGAATTGATCTTAGGATCATGCGAGATAAAAAAAGAATAGATTCAAAAATAATAAGGAGGGAATATGAATCATCCAAAGATAGGTATAAGACCTACAATCGACGGCAGATGGGGTGGCGTTAGAGAGTCACTTGAAGAACAGACAATGGGAATGGCAAAAAGAGCGACTAAACTTATAGAGGACAACTTAAGATATCCCTGATGGAGAAAAAGGTAGAGGTAGTAATATCACCCACAACTATCGGTGGCGGTGCAGAGGTCGCTGTTTGTGAAGAGTTCTTTGCAAATCAGAATGTAGTCGGGAACACTTACAGTTACACCATGCTGGTGCTACGGAACAGAGACAATGGACTTGAATCCAAACACAATCAAAGCTGTTTGGGGATTCAACGGAACAGAGAGACCGGGTGCAGTTTATCTTGTCTGCTGTTATGGCTGCATATGCACAGAGAGGACTTCCTGCATTCTCAATTTATGGAACAGAAGTTCAGGATAAGGATGAGACAACTATCACAGCAGATGTTGCAAAGAAGATTTTAGACTTTGCAAGAGGAGCTGTTGCAGTCGGTATCATGAAGAATAAGTCATATGTAAATATCGGTTCGGTATCTATGGGTATTGCAGGTAGTGTGGTAAACGTAGACTTCTTACAGAAGTATCTCGGAATGAGAACCGAATGGGTAGATATGACAGAGGTTCTTAGAAGAATTACACTTGGTATCTATGATCATGAAGAGTTTGAAAGAGCCCTTGCATGGGTAAAGGAATACTGCAAAGAGGGTATGGATATCAATGCAGGTAAGGACTTCCCTGAGATAATCAAGAAATCAAGACATATTGAAGATGATAAGCAGTGGGAATTCTGTGTAAAGCATGCAATGGTAGTAAGAGATATTCTTGAAGGAAATCCGAAGCTTGCCGAAATGGGATGGCATGAGGAGTCACTTGGAAGAAACGGTATTGCAGGCGGATTCCAGGGACAGAGAATGTGGACAGACTGGCTTCCAAACGCAGACTTTACAGAGGCTATTATGGCTTCAGGTTTCAACTGGAACGGTAAGAAGATGCCGACACCATTTGCAACTGAGAATGATACATTAAACGGTGTAGCTATGATGTTTGGATGGCTTTCTACATGAAAGGCTCCAATATTCTCAGATGTTAGAACATACTGGTCACCGGATGCGGTAAAGAGAGTAAGTGGTAAAGAGCTTAGCGGATATGCTAAGAACGGTATCATCCACCTTATCAACTCAGGTGCAAGCTGTCTTGACGCAAGTGCGGCAGCTAAGGATGAGAACGGTAACGGAACAATGAAGGAGTGGTGGAACCTTACAGATGAAGATGTTAAGGCATGCTGTGAGGCTACAGACTGGTGTAGAGCCGATTATGAGTACTTCAGAGGCGTCGGTTTCTCATCACACTTTAAGACATCAGCAGAGATGCCTGTTACAATGATCAGAGTAAATATGGTTGAAGGTGTAGGACCTACACTTCAGGTAATAGAAGGACATACATGTGTACTTGATGATGATGTACATAGAATCCTTGATGAGAGAACAAGCAAGACTTGGCCGACAACATGGTTTGCACCAAAGATTGGCGTAGGCGCTGCAGATTCAGTATATAATGTTATGGCTAAGTGGGGTGCAAACCACGGTGCAACAGTAGAGGGACATGTAGGAGACAGACTTCTTACATTAGCTTCAATGCTCAGAATCCCTGTAGCATTCCATAATATTGAGGACGAGAGAATATTCAGACCACATTCATTTAACGGATTTGGAACAGCTGATTTAGAGGGACAGGACTACAGAGCATGTGCTTACTACGGTCCGCTTTATAAGTAAAAATTAAATGCAGGAGGGCGATTTTGCCCTCTTGATAGTAAAGGGGAAAAATATTATGTTGATGGAGAAGGAAAGACTGCTTTTAATAGAGTACGGAAAGAAACTTGTAAAAGCAGGACTTACCAAAGGTACAGGTGGTAACCTGAGTATATTTGACAGAAAGAACGGACATGTGGCAATCACTCCTTCAGGAATAGATTTCTTTGAGATACAGCCTGAGGATATCGTTATCATAGATGTTGACGGAAATGTGATTGAAGGTAAACAGAACTCCTTCATCAGAGTGGGCAATGCATGTAATGCCATATAAAGTACAGAGATGATATCGATGCGGTTATTCATGCTCATACAATGTATGCAACTGTTATGTCTTGTCTTAGACAGGAACTTCCTGCAACCCATTATATGATTGCTGTAGCCGGCGAGACTGTAAGAGTGGCAGAGTATGCTACATACGGAAGTCCTAGAGCTTGCAAAGAATGCTTTTGAGGCAATGAAGGACAGAAAAAGCTGTTATATTTGGCAAACCATGGAATTCTTGCAGGTGCAAATGATCTTCTCAACGCTTTCAATATCGTAGAAGAGATAGAGTATTGCTCTGAGGTTTATACAAAGGCAAAGGCTATTGGTGAGCCTGTAATATTACCTCATGAAGAGATGGTTTTGATGGCTGAGAAGTTCAAGACATATGGTCAGAGGGTTAGTAAAGAAAACAAATAAGGAGGAGATTTTATGTCAGCATTACTCACAATGAAAAAAATATAAAGAAATCTTTCTCCGGAGTTGCAAAGCATTAAAGAATGCGGAACTTGAACTTAATAAGGGTGAAGTAGTTGCACTGATGGGTGAAAAACGGTGCCGGAAAAATCCACTCTTATGAAGATTTTGACAGGAATATATTCTAAGGATGAGGGTACTGTAACCTTTTGAAGGAAAAGAAGTAGAGTATAAGTCGGTATCCGAATCTGAAGAGGCGGGGCATTGCAATCGTTCATCAGGAATTAAATATGATGAATGATTTGACAGTAGCACAGAATCTTTTCATCGGTAAAGAGAAAAAAAGGAATCTTTATAGATGATGCGAAAGATGGCTGAAGATGCCAAGGAACTGTTCAAAAAAAGCTTAATGTAGATATAAATCCGAATGTGAAAGATAGGAAACCTTACTGTAGGAAAGCGACAGATGGTTGAGATCGCAAAGGCTATCTCAACAAATGCAAAGGTTATCGTGTTTGATGAGCCTACAGCAGCTCTTACAGACTCTGAAATCGAAGAACTTTTTCAAAGTTATAAACGATTTGAGAGCTAAAGGGCACCGGAATAATTTATATCTCACACAGAATGGACGAAATTAATGTTATCTCCGACAAGGTTATTGTCATGAGAGACGGAGAATATGTAGGTACTTTGGTAACAAAAGGAATGTACAAAAAGACGACATCATTAAGATGATGGTTGGAAGAACAGTCTTTATGGAGCCAAAGACCAAATCTGACGTAAGTGCAGATGCGGAAGTAGTACTCAGATGTGAAAATCTGAACAGGGGAAAGTATGTAAAGAATGTTTCCTTTGATCTGAGAAAGGGTGAAATACTTGGATTCTCAGGACTTATGGGTGCAGGAAGAACCGAAGTTGCAAGACTTATATTCGGTGCGGACCCGATGGATTCCAGTAAGATATATATTCACGGTAAGGAAGTAAGTATAAAATCCACAAAGGATGCCGTGAACGCAGGTATCGGTTATCTGTCAGAAGATAGAAAGAGATATGGACTCTTGGTAGACAAATCGGTAGAAGAAAACACCTGTCTATCTTCACTTGAAAAATTCACAAAAGGACTGTTTATAGACGGTTCAAAGTCAAAAACTGTCAGTGAAAAATATGTTCAGGAATTAAGAACCAAAACACCAAGTGTTACACAGATTATAAAAGAAACTTTCAGGTGGAAACCAGCAGAAGGTTGTTATAGCGAAGTGGTTGGTAAAGGATTCTGAAATATTGATATTTGACGAACCTACAAGAGGTATCGACGTAGGTGCCAAAGAGTGAAATATATGATTTGATGGAAAGATTAGTTAAAGAAGGCAAATCCATAATAATGATTTCATCGGAATTGCCGGAGGTACTCAGAATGAGCGACAGAGTCGTAGTAATGTGTGAAGGTAGAATAACAGGTCGTCTTGACATCTCTGAGGCCAGTCAAGAGGGAATCATGACATGTGCAACAAATAGACAGGGGGCAAAAATAATGAACCTAAAAAGATTTTTTTCAAATCAGCAGGCAGTGGTTATCAGCCGCTGGTAGTAATATGTATAGTGTTTTCACTGTTAACAGATAAGTTCTTACAAGCTACAACATTTACAAACATTTCAAAGTCTGCTTACTATGTAGCATTTATGGCAATCGGAGTTACTTTTGTTATCGCTACAGGCGGTATCGACCTTTCAATAGGTACAGTTGCTATATGCTCTGCACTTATAGGCGGAACCTTTATGGAAAAAAAGGTGCACCGATGTTTGTTGTTATATTGATAATGCTCTTGGTTGGAGCTGTATTCGGACTTATAAACGGTATTTTGGTATCACATTTTGAGTTGCCGGCGTTTATAGCCACACTTGGAACCATGATGGTATCAAGAGGTCTCGGATCAATCGTATCAAAGACAAAGACAATATCATTCCCACAGGGAAACAGTGCAGGTGCTTGGTTTAGAGAGATATTCATGGTAACAAAGGATGGAGGCATCCTTCCAAAGAATTTCCCTACAGGATTTATACTTTTAGCAGTATGTGCCGTAGTAATGGCAGTAGTACTTAACAAGACAAGACTTGGAAGATATATACTTTCAATAGGTTCTAATAAGGAAGCTACAAGACTTTCAGGTATTGATGTAAAAAAATATGAGACACTTGCTTATGTATTCTCAGGTGTGTTCGCATGAGACTTGCAGGACTTGCATATGTAGCAGTATTCTCAACAGCACAGCCGAAATACAGGTAACGGATTCGAGCTTGATGCTATTGCAGGAGTAGTTATAGGTGGAACATCACTTTCAGGTGGTGTAGGTTCAATCGTTGGAACAATTATAGGTGTGTTTATCATGACAGTACTTAAGATCGGTTTCCCATACATCGGAGTACAGTCACATTATCAGCTCTTCATCACAGGAATCATATTAGTATTCGCTGTGTATATGGATATCTTAAATAGAAAAAGAAAGGGTTAATAAGGAGGAAATTATGAAGAAGAGATTTTTTTAGCAGTTGCAGTAGCAAGTTTGATGGCAATGTCATTAGCGGCATGTGGTGGATCAAGCAGTAGTTCAAGTGAGGCTGAGAAGACAACAGCGAGCACAGGCAGACGGATCAAAGTCTGAGGAGACAAAGGCGGAGGCAAGCGCTGACGGAAAGAAAATCAACGTTATCGCTAAGGGATTCCAGCATCAGTTCTGGAAAGCAGTTGAGAAGGGTGCAATGCAGGCAGGAACAGATTTAGGAGTTGAAGTAACATTCCAGGGTCCTGACAATGAGTCAGCAATTGCACAGCAGATCGAGTATTTAGATGCGACTATAGCACAAAAGCCTACAGCTATATGCTTTGCGGCACTTGACACACAGGCAAGCTTAGGGTTCAATCCAGACAGCAATGGATGCAGGCATCCCGATTATCGGATTTGACTCAGGTGTTCCTGATGCACCGGCAGGAGCTATCAAGGCTAATGCTTCTACAAACAACCTTGAGGCAGGAAAAGCTTGGCAGACAAAAAGAAACATATGAGCTTATCAAAGACAAAATCAATGGTGCTTCAGGCACAGTTAGAATCGGTGTTGTTGCTCAGGAGTCAAACTCACAGTCAATCGTTGAGAGAACAAAGGGCTTCGTTGAGGAGATGACAAAGCTTGTTGGAGAAGACAAAGTTTCAGTTGAAGGACATGACAGCTTAAAGAATGAAAAGAGCGGCGCTCCTGTAATTATCGATGTAGGTATTCCTGCAGAAGTTAAGGATGCAGACGGTGCAGCTGTTGCATCAGCTATCTTAGAGAAGTCAGACCTTATCGCAATCTATGGTTCAAACGAGTTTGCAGCAAATGCTATCATCACAGCTAACGAAGGTCTTGATAAGATCGGTGAAGGAAAAGTTGTTGCAGTTGGATTTGACGCAGGTAAGAAGCGACTTCAGGCAATCAAAGACGGTTTATTTGCAGGTAGCGTAACACAGGATCCTGTACAAATCGGATATAAGGCAGTTGAGCTTGCAGTTAAAGGCGACAAACGGTGAGAGCGTATCAGATGTTGATACAGGTGCTTTATGGTACACAAAAGGACAACATGGAAGATCCAAAGATTGCTCCATGTTTATATGAATAAGAGGTAAATATGTTAAAAAGGTATACCCGAGATAATATCACCGGAACTTTTTAAAAATACCTTTGTGAAATGGGTCATTCCGACAGATTGGTCATTGCAGACGGCAATTTCCCCACACATAGTGTGGGGAAGGATGCCCATATCATAAGAATGGACGGTCATGGTGTATGTGAGATATTGGATGCTATATTAAAGTTGTTTCCACTTGATACTTATGATCCGCACCCGGTTAGTATTATGGAAAAAGTACCGGGAGATACAGTAGCGACTCCTATTTGGGATGAGTTCAAAGAAATCGTATCAAAATATGATACAAGGCAAGATGCTATCGGAAGCATCGAAAGATTTAAATTTTACGATGAAGCAAGAAAAAGCTTATTTGATTATTGCTACATCAGAGAAGGCACTCTATGGCAATATAATGTTGCAAAAGGGTGTTGTATAATTTTGGTCAGTAAGTGACAGATTATTAGGGGGATTCATTATGGCTAACAGAATCATATTAAATGAAACATCATATCATGGACAGGGTGCTATTTTTAAGCATTACGGAAGAAGCAAAGCTTAGAGGTTTCAAAAAAGGCTTTTTGTTTGTTCAGATCCTGATTTGATTAAGTTCAATGTAACAAAAAAAGGTTACTGATTTACTTGATAAAGAGGGTCTTGAGTATGAGATTTATTCTGATATTAAAGGCAAACCCGACAATTGAAAAATGTTCAAAGCGGAGTAGCGACTTTCAAAAAAATCAGGTGCAGATTATATAATAGCTATCGGTGGCGGTTCATCTATGGATACCTCTAAGGCTATCGGAATAATTATTACAAACCCTGAGTTTGAAGATGTGAGAAGTCTTGAGGGACTCTCACCTACAAAAGAACCCTTGTGTTCCTATTTTTTTGCAGTACCTACAACAGCAGGTACAGCAGGCAGAAGTTACTATAAATTATGTTATCACAGATGTAGAGAAGAAGAGAAAATTCGTGTGTGTAGATCCACATGATATTCCTGTAGTAGCATTCGTAGATCCTGATATGATGTCAAGCATGCCAAAGGGACTTACAGCTTCAACAGGTATGGATGCACTTACACATGCTATCGAAGGATATACTACAAAGGGTGCTAACATTATCACAGATATGTTCAACTTAAAGGCCATCGAGCTTATTGCAAAATCACTTCGTGGTGCAGTAGAAAACACTGCAGAGGGAAGAGAAGGAATGGCTATCGGACAGTATCTGACCGGAATGGGATTTTCTAACTGTGGACTTGGAATAGTTCATTCAATGGCACATGGTCTTGGTGCATTGTATGATACACCTCATGGTGTAGCAAACGCTATTATTCTTCCAACAGTTATGGAATATAACGCTGATGCAGTTGGCGAGAAGCTCAGAGATGTGGCTAAGGCTATGGGAGTTGAAGGCACAGAGAATATGAGCGAAGCAGAGTACAAGAAGGCGGCTGTTGATGCAGTAAAGAAGCTTTTCTGAAGATGTAGGCATTCCAAAGGATTTAAAAAGAAATAGTAAAAACCTGAGGATGTAGACTTCTTGTCACAGTCAGCAATGGATGATGCCTGCAGACCGGGCAATCCAAGAGATCCAAAGTTTGAGGATATTAAGGAATTATTCTTAAGCTTGATGTAAAATTGTTACCTTCTATATTATTTTTAATAAAAGGGTGTATACTTACTTTAGGGTGAGTATATGCCCTTTGTGCTTTATATATACAAACTTATTTACATTTAGATATCAATATAGTACGATATACATAAATAACAGAAGTGAATTTAGAACTGATAGAAGTATTCAGTGGGGATATTATATGGAAAAAAATTTGATAAAAGATGCCCATACTGTGGAAAGATGATGGAAAGGGGAGAAATTCCCAGAGGTGGAGGGATTCACCTCATGATATCAAGTGGATTCCTGAACACAAAAAAAGGTAAATGGTATGAGGAGTTATTATATTTCTTTTCTCAGGAAGATGAAGATAAAGTAATAGAATTGACGAGTAAGTATTATCCCACAATATGGGATGAGAAGAAGTGTATAGCCTATCTTTGTAGAGAGTGCAAAAATTATAATAATTGATATTTAAAAATCAAGAAGCTTTGCAGTATATATTCAAGATAAAGTTCATCATACAAAGACTTTTTCCCTGTAGAGTAAAAAAAGGATATTTTTAGTAAGGGAGGATTTATGGAAAAAAAGCGAAGTAAAATGCCCATACTGTGGAAAGATAATGAGTGAGGGCATAATAGACGGTGCAAGGTATTCACTTTGGTGGCGGGATACAGACAGTAAAAGAGGTTTTTTTAAAAATCGCTTTTTAAATTTGGATAAAAAGAATGTAAGACTAAGCTATCCTTTTTTTATGATAAATATTGTATCGCTTATTTATGCAGGGGTTGTGAAAAGGTAGTAATAGATATTGCGGAAAAATAATAGAAATATTAGAAGAGATTATGGCAGTGACATACAAATTGAGTGACATTTTGTATGTCACTTTTTCTTTTAAAAATTTGGATATAGATTTGCTAAAGAAAGATTCAGTATAAAATTCGTTCCGGAATTTTGTAATTGCAAAAGAAAAAAATACCACATAGTACTTTACATTATAAAGTACTATGTGGTACCTAACTTCCGTCGTTTCTCTCAAAACCTAGTACTCTAGGTATCCAAGAGCATGCAGTTTTGAAAGAAATTGTCGACTTCAGCTTTGGTTAAATAGAGGGCATCAAGGTTACTAAAACCAACCAGCTTTTTAACCTTTTCGTTAACGGACTGGTCTCTTGATATATTGATATATGTATTATCACCTTTATTTACCACTCTAAAATCACGCATAAAGTTGATCAAGTCATAAGAGTTTATTTTATTCTTGAAGCACTTGATTTCTAATACTCTTAAAAGAAACAAGCTAAGGTAGCATATCAAAAAATGCCCATAGATTGTTTTTTTTGTAAGTAAACAGGTCTGGCATCCAGGTATGATTTTGTAAGTCTAAAAGATTCTTCGATCTTCCATAGGCCATGGTATGTCTTATATACCTGTAATGGCTCCATATCTATCTCGGATGTCACTAAAAGATTATATCCTGCATATTTAAGATCTTCATCAATCTTAGATTTATTTAAATCTATTATAGGCTTTATTTTCTTGCCTGTACTATCTTTAGTTATGATGTATAAATATTTAGCACAATCTCCAAGTTCATCTTTAGCGATATTTTTGTATGTAGAAAACTTTGAAGCTTTATCGACCATTTTCATTATTTCAAGTCTTTGTTTCTTTGCAAGGTTAGGATTATAAGAAACGATACGCTTTTCTTTTACAGAGAACCTTGTAACACTCTCTTTTCCTGTTTCCGGATTGATCTCTTTAAAACTGTAATCAAAGCTGTCAATACATGATTTAAGACGAAAAGATATATTACCTCTTTCATCAGTGTAATTAGAAAAGACATTTATATCATTCTCAAGTAGAACCCATTTCTTTTCCTTTTCGCTTAGATTCTTACCATGTATTGATTTTGAAAATATATAGCCGTCATTAGCTTCTTTAACTGTAGCATAAATATTTCTTGCACAATTAAGTCCTTTATCAGCCACATGAATCGTCTTGCCTGATACGTTGTGTCGTTGCTTCATTTCTTCAATAACTTTTCTAATATATGGCTTTTCCGATTCATTTCCTGGATACATTTGCATGGAGACAGGTACGAGATAGGCATCTAAAAGTAAAGCTTGCCCTATTATCGGGGAGTGCCTATTCTCTTTTGAAGGTCCCTTTTGCTTATCATCACTAGGTATATCAATTTCAAAGTAATAATTAGTGCAATCAAAAAATACATTGCTTAGATCCCTTTTATAATACCTTTCATAAGAGTGATTAAATAAATCAATATACTTTTTATAGGACTCTCCTAGGAAAGAACACCCGTCATATACTTGGTCTTCAGAGATTGTAGAGCTGCCATAAAGGTATGGAAATACATGAGAGACTGTCTTTGACTTAGAGCATGGAGATATAACCATTGCATAAATAAGTTGTGTAATTAAGTCAAATACAGAGAACTGAAAACGCATTTGAGAAGCAAGTATATCAATAGTTTCCTTAACATCAAGCTCATCAATTAATGAGTAGAGCAAGAAGTGTCCTATATTAAGTTCAACAGGGGTAGAAAATGCACGAGGACGGGATTCTTCAGAAAGAATCTTTGTTCTGTTCTCGTTTTGCTCTTTTACATAGCCACTGTAAAATTTAACAGGATCAGGAATCTCACCTGAAATCAAATCCTCAACATAACCAAAAGATTTTACATTTTTTGTTCTTGGTTGCTTTTTATCCTTGTCCCAAAATGATTCATACATCTGAAGATAAGTACCTTTTTTCTTCTTTTCTTTTCTCAAAAAATAAGCCATAAACACCTCTAAAAGTAAAGTACTATGAAGTACTATGATTATAACATGCTGTAAAAAAATTTTTTTCGATTTTTAAATTATTTTTTTATGTAAGAAAAAGCCTTTAAAAATAAAGGGTTTAAAAGAGTTGTATAAAATTAAATAGTTGACTCGAAATTTAAAACGTCGGAACTTTCATAGTACTTCAACGGAAGACTGGTGAGTATATGCCCTTTGTGTTTTTATATATACAAACTTATTTACATTTAGATATCAATATAGTACGATATACATAAATAACAGAAGTGAATTTAGAACTGATAGAAGTATTCAGTGGGTATATTATATGGAAAAAGTTGATAAAAATATGTCCATACTGTGGAAAGACGATGGAAAGGGAGAGATTCCCAGAGGTGAAGGACGTTCACCTTATGATATCAAGTGGATTCCTGAACGCAAAAAGTAAATGGTGTGAGGAGTTATTATACTTCTTTTTCTCAGGAAGGTAAAGATAAAGTAATAGAATTAACGAGTAAGTATTATCCCACATTAGGGGATGAGAAGAAGTGCATAGCCTACCTTTGCAGGGAGTGCAAAATTATAATAATTGATATTTAACAGTAAGAAGGATTTATATAATATATGTATTAGATTATTATGGAAGGGAGATTATGGGAAATTATTATAAGAAATGCCCGTATTGCGGCAGAGCAATGGAAAAAAAGGGAGTATACCTCCCGGAAGATATTCACTTAAGTGGAAGAGTGATTATGAGAACAGAAGCAGTCTAAACTATATGTTTAACTTTGATAAAAAAAGGATGTAAAAGCTCGCTTCCGTTTGGGGTGAAATATGTTGCACCGCCTACCTTTTGCAGAGTTTGCAGGAAGATAGTAATTGATGTATAAATCTAAATATATAAGTTGACTTATTATTTTTTTAAAAATATATAATAGGATTTAAGCGAAAAATTAATTTTTGCTTTAAAAATTATTTGATATAATTGTCTAAATTACATTTGGACAAAGTTTGACGGTTTAGTAATAAATTGTCACTTGGATTAAAGGAGGATACGACAATGGGATTTTTTGATCAATTAGGTGATGTTGCAAAGAACTTGGGTGCAGCTGCAGGTGACCTTGCTAAACAGGTTAGCGATAAGACAAATGACGCTTTAGAGATAAGCAAGCTTAATTCAAAGATTTCGGCAGAGAGAGTTGAAATTGAAAAGGAAAAGAAGAAAATCAGTGAGACTCTTATAGAAAAAAATTTGCAAAGGGCGAGGAAGTACCTGAGGAGATAAAGGGATTCTGCGAGGCTATTATGAGCATTTCCTCAATATAGACAAGCTTAATGAGGAAATTGAAAAAAGTAAAGAATACTGTAGGCAAGAAGGCAGAAGAAGTAAAAGATGCCTGCAGTTGAAAAAAAGCAGAAGAAGTAAAAAGATGTTGTAGCCGAAAAGGCTGAAGATGTAGCTGATAAGGCTAAGGAAGTAAAGGATCAGGCTGTAGATACATTTAATGAAGCTAAAGAAGCTGTTGAGGATAAGGTAGAGGATGTAAAAAGAAGACATTAAAGAAGGTGTCGACAACATTCAGAATTAATGCATTGATATTTTTTTATAGAAATTAATTAAAAATAAGAGAGTAAAAACCTTATGGTTTTTGCTCTTTTTTTATAAGAGGAAAAAATATGTTTCGGCTCGGAATAAATATATTTTTGGAGGTAGTAGTGAAAAAAAGAATATTAGCTGTAATGGCATGTGCACTATTGGCATTGTCAGGTTGTGCAAAAGACAAATGTAAATGAGAGTACTTCAGGTGCGGAGAGTACTGCAGTAGAGAGTACACAAACAAGTACTGTAGGAGCAAATGAAGAGAGCCTTGGAACCATAAAGCTCGGTGGATTAAAAGGACCTACAAGCATCGGACTTGTAAAACTAATAGATGATGCAAACAAGGGAAGCCTTGCTTACAGTGTCGATTTTGATATGGAGACTGCACCTGATGTGATGGCACCAAAGCTTCTAAACGGAGAAGTGGATATTGCGGCATTGCCTGTAAATATGGGATCAGTACTTTTCAACAACTCAGACGGAAAGGTTACCATGCTTGATATAAGCACTCTCGGTATACTTTATATACTTGAAAAGGGAGATCAAAGTATAAAGAGTGTAGAAGACTTAAAGGGCAAGACAATAATAGCACATGGTCAGGGTGCAACACCTGAGTATTCACTCAGTTATATCTTATCAGGACATGGACTTGATATAAATACCGATGTAACTATGGACTGGAAATCATCTGCGGATGAGGTTCTTGCAGCTGTTGAGAATGCAGACAATGCGGTAGTTATGTTGCCACAGCCATTTGTAACTGTAGCTCAGACAAAAAGTACAGAACTTGAATACTGTTTTGGATCTTACAAAGGAGTGGGATGCGCTTGGAACAGGTGGAAAACTTATCACTGCAGGTTTGTTTGTAAGAAACGATTTTCTTGAGTCAAATAAGGAACTTGTAGATGAGTTTATAGCAAACTACACAGATTCGGTTAAATGGATCAATGAAAATGTGGAAGAGGCATCTAAGCTGGTAGAGGCAAATGATATCATTAAGGCACCTATCGCGACCCAAGGCAATACCATATTGCAATTTGGTATCTATAACAGGAGATGAGATGAAGAGCGCCACAGAGGACTATTTAATGACATTGTTTAATCTAAACCCTAAGTCTGTAGGTGGTGCATTGCCGGGAGAAGAGTTCTATTATACCGGAAAATAGTCTATGAATATAAATAAAATACATAAAAATTACAGCAGTGCTTCTTGCACTGCTGTTTTGACAAATAGTAGCAATGATTTTAAACAGGTCATTTTTACTTTCATCCCCTGTAGAAGTAGTCAAAGCATTGTTTGAACTTGGTGGGAAGAATGTATTTTGGATGGGACTTGGAAAAAGTATATTTAAAAATACTTTTTGGGATTTTTTTAGCAGGTGGCGGAGTAGGAATATTCCTTGCAGGACTCTCATACAGATTTAAACTGTTTGAGATCTATATATCACCATATATTATGGTGATTCGCTCGGTACCAGTAGCATCATTTTGTCATCATAATACTTATATGGCTTGGAAGTGAGGCACTTTCGGTTTTAGTATGTTTTTATGGTAATGCCCATATTTTTATGCCAATACTCTGGAAGGATTAAAGTCTGTAGATGTGAAGATGTTGCAGATGGCTAAAAATATATGAACTTGGTCAAAAAGGCAAAATTTATATACATATATTTACCGGGACTGGAGTCATTTTTGATATCATCAAGTGTGGCTTCAATGGGAATTGCTTTTTAAGTCAGGTATTGTGACTGAGGGTGATAGGCAGGCCCAAAAAAATACTTTTGGGATTTTTTTCTTATTTGATGCCAAGATCTATCTTGAAACTTCAAAGGTATTTGCCATTACGCTAATAGTAATACTGTGCAGTGCAATTTTTGAAAGACTGATAATATTTATAATGGAAAGATTTTTTTCGGATTGATAAAGAGGGTGTATTGATGTTTTTAAAAAAATATATAAAAAGCTTTGACGGCACAGAAGTTTTAAGAGACTTCAATATGGAAATAGCTGATGGCGAACATGTTGCACTTATGGGAAAGTCCGGAAAGGGAAAGACCACTATATTAAATATTATAATGGGCTTTGAAGCACCTGATTGCGGTGAGACGAACATAACAAAGGAAATATCTACAGTATTTCAAGAAGACAGACTAAGTGAGGGTTTTAGTGCGATTTCAAATGTATGTCTGATGACCGGTAATAAAGAAATTGCAAAAAGAAATTTTTAGATAAAGCTTGGCATAGAGAGTGAAAAATATGTAAATACTATGAGTGGCGGCCAAAAAAGAAGAGTGGCACTGGCAAGATGCCTATCAAGAACAGCGAAACTTTATATATTTGACGAGGCTCTAAAGGGGCTTGACGAAAAGACAAAAGCTGTGGCAATGACAGTTATAAAAAGAGTATACTTGTGGAAGAAGTGTACTCTTTGTGACACATGATATAAATGAAGCAAGAGACTTTGCAGATAGAATAGTGGAGATTTAACTATGGAAATAAAAATTTGAAAAAGCTTTCTGAGTGGCAGGTAGAGAATATAAAAACTTTCGGAGGTATCATATAAGTATGCACCGATATATTCAAAGAATCATTTTGCCAGAGCGAAGGATGAGTTTGTTATTTACTGTGGTGAGAATAATGGTGTTTTTGTGGTTAAGAGATAATGAATATAAGTTTATTCCGATTAATACAGAAAAATAAAAAGAAGCAGTAAACTCTTGCTTAATACAGATGACGGTATTATTTTAATCAGTGAAAATGAGGCCCGGAAAAATGGGAGAATATGATGAAGCATTTACTCCTGTAAATATAGAAAAACCTTGTATTGCAGAAAATATAACAGAGATATCAACTTTGGGAGAGAATGAAAAATTTTCCGGTTATTTGTCGTGTAAGTGTAGAGGCGATGGTCGCCAACAGCTTTTACATTTTTTTAAATATGATAAAGACAAAAATACAATAAAATTTGAAGACATATTACAACCAATATTTACAACAGAAAATACAATGAAAAAAATTTTTTAAATTCATTGTCTGAGGCCGACGGGCTGTATTATAAGATGGATTTTTAAATATAACTATCCACAAATTGGAAGTATGATGATAAAGGATGACGCTATATATGTATTCTTGGAGGCTGATACTGTAAATCCATGCGGACTTAGTTCTTTTAAGTATTATTGGTATGTGGAAATAACTAAAGACGGAGTGTATAAAAAGAAAATCTGGGGTGAGGAAAGATTAGAAAAGCTACCCGGTAAACATGGAGTCAGAGGTAAATTTAGTGCGGACAAGAAATACCTTATCTTATCCCCTATTTTTTTAAAAACAGGAGAATGGAAGGGTAAGCAAAAAAATTACTCAGACTTTCAGATTTGGAACTTTTAGATATCACATTGCCAAGAGGATACTCAAAGTTTAGAGTGATGGATATTTTTGATGAAAATGTCTTTATCAGTGATGAAGTAGATAAGATAGTGCTTTGCAAAATGACAGAAGGGTAATATTGTGAACGGTATAAAGAAAAAGTATATAGCCTATATTATGGTAGGCACTATTTTAATATATGGAATAGTCAGATATTTTAATGTTGTTGAAGGCTATATAAAAAATATAACCAAAGCATTGATACCATTTGTGGTGGGAGCCATAATGGCATATATTATAAATATTCTTATGGATGCATATGAAGATTTACTCCTAAAAATTCCATAACAAAAAAATTATAAGAATGATATCAATAACCTTGTCTTTTCTTACCTTTTATGCTTGTGATAGCATTGCTTCTTGGAATAATTATTCCGCGACTTGTAAAAAAATATCGTTTTTCTATAATGTACACTAATCCAAGTGATTTAAAAGCAGATAATAGTTGATATCGGGAATAATGAGCAGATAAATAATATTTTAAAGATGTTTAATATTGATACCAACAATATAGACATAGCAGGCTATATGACAAGGCTGATTAAAGAGGTAATGTCAGGTGTCGGAAATGTACTGAGTGGAATATTAAGCGGTATATCAGGATTTTTTTAATACGGTATTTTCTTTATTTATGGCAATTGTTTTTGCAATATATATACTTGTGGATAAGGAAAAGCTGAGAGTACAGGGAGATAAGTCGCTAAAAGCATTTCTTCCATCAAAAAGAGACTTTATTATTGATATTATAAGTGTTTTTTTGATAACAGTTTTAAAAAAAGTATTTTGTAAGTCAGGTAAAAGAGGCGATAATACTTGGTGTATTATTATATATAGTTATGGCTATAGCAAGATTGCCATATGCCTCATCCATTGCTATCCTTGTCGGTGTGACTGCACTTATACCTGTTATCGGTGCATATGCAGGACTCTTTATCGGTGCATTGATGATACTTACAAAATCCGTGCAGAGCATGATAATATTTATAATAGTTCACACATTAGTACAGCAGTTTGAAAAACAATATAATATATCCGAGAGTTGTAGGAAGCTCAGTAGGACTTCCCGGAATGTGGGTTATTGTTGCGGTTTCACTTGGAGGAAGTATTGGCGGAATATTCGGTGTACTGGTTGCAGTACCGGTAGCAGAGGACTTTATTATATTCTAAAGAGAGAAACACAGAAGAGATTATAAAGCTTATAATTATATTGATTCATATATGTATTTTGTGTTAAATCTATATTACATTTGCTTGATAAATCAGCCTTAAACCATTATAATCTTTCTTAGGGAGAGCGAGGTATTATGTAATACATCCTGAAAGCAGAGGGTTTTTATGCCAAATACAAAAAAAGAACATGAGCCTGACGAGAAAAATCCTTTTATAAAGCAGACGATTATAGAGGATAAAAAAGCCCGTAATAAAAAGGCTGTCTCAGCGACTTGCCTTTGCTATTGTTTTTTTGGAATGGTTGCAGGACCAAGTATGGCATTGACATCACATATTATAAACAAAAACATACTAAGCAAAAAGACAAAGACCACTATTGAGATTCCAAAGGAAGAAACTACAGTTGAGAGTAGTGAGGAAGCGGAATCTTCAGAACAGGTGGAAGACATAGTTGCATCTGCTATAGAAAGTATTGATTTGAACGAAAAGAATTTGGTGCAGATGTATGAGAGCCTGAGTAAGGTTGCAGAAAAAAAAGATAATACTATTGTAAAAATAAGTGCCGTCACCACAGACACCGACTGGTTCAACAACACATTGCAAAATGAAAGCAGTTGTTCGGGAATCATAATAGCAAAGTCGGGTGATAGCCTTATTGTTTTGGCTCCAAATATGGAAAAAGAGAGTGGAATAAAAGTCGGTTTTTACGACGGTAGCAATCAGGAAGCTACAGTAATCGGAAGCGATCAGCTGACAAACTTAATGATACTCTGTGGATATTTCTTCCATGGAAGAAAAGATAAAAAGTATAGAGCCTGTTGTACTGGGGAATTCATATCAGCTAAAAAAAGGTGCTTTTATATTGGCGGTAGGCAGTCCGGTGGGAGTATCAAGAAGCATCGATATCGGAAATATAACGGCAATTGATAAGAATGCAAGTTTTTTTGACGGATACGGAAGAGTAATATACTGTGACAAACATTTGGACAGTATAGGAACATTTTTTTGCTGGATACATCAGGAAATCTGGTAGGTGTGGTTTCCAATTTGGATGAGAGTTCATCCATATCAATAGCATACGGTATATCCGATTTGAAAGTACTTATTGAAAATATGACAAATGGTGTAGGATCGGCATACTTGGGAGTTCGTGCACTTGATATAGACAAGGACAAAGCGCCTGAGGGCATACCAAGCGGTATCTATGTCTCAGAAGTCAGGACGGATTCACCGGCCTATAATATAGGGATACAATCAGGGGATATTATTTCCATGATTGGTAATGAGGAAGTAAACTCTATAACAGGGGTTTAAAAAAATATAATGGAGAAGCTAAAAACCAAAACCAAGTGTTAAATATCAAAGTAAAACCGTGCAGGTAAAGACGGATTTACCGAATTGAATTTTGAGACAACTATTGGTGCCAGGAGCTAGAAGGGTAGAAAATGAAATTTATTGAAAGCTTAAAAAGAAGGAATGCATATTTCAGAGGTTTATCTGTGTAAATCGAAAAAACTATTGCAGTATCAAAGACAGGTAAGGAATATGCCAGCCTCAGTTTGCAAGACAAGACAGGAAGCATTGATGCAAAGATATGGGATCTGTATTCTCCGGGTATCTCTGATGTGGATGCTATGACCTTTGTAGTGGTTGACGCTGAAGTTACATCTTTTAACAACACCTTGCGACTGAAAGTTGCAAGAATAAGGGAAGCTGATGCAAAGGAATATACCGCATCGGACTATGTACCTGTATCAAAAAAAGACATTGAAAAAAATGTTTGCGGAGTTAAAAAGAAAAGATAAAGTCAGTGAAGAATCCTTTTCTTAAATAAGCTTTTGACAGCTATTTTTTTATAGATGACCTTGAATTTCAATCTACATTTAAAAGCATCATCGGCGACCAAGACCGTGCATCACGGATTCCTTGGAGGATTACTTGAGCATACTCTGGGAGTGGCTAAGCTTTTGCGAGTATTTTTGTGATAATTATGAGTCATTAAATCATGATCTTCTCATCACATCCGCACTCTGTCATGATATAGGAAAGACTAGAGAGTTGTCGGCATTTCCGGAAAATGATTATACCGATGAAGGTCAGCTGGTAGGACATATAGTAATAGGTGTTGAGATATTAAAAGCACAAATTGATAAAATTCCGGGATTCCCGAAGAAGCTTTCAAATGAGCTGATACATTGTATACTGGCACATCACGGAGAGCTTGAATACGGCTCACCTAAAAAACCTGCACTTATAGAGGCTTTGGCACTTAATCTGGCAGATAATGCAGATGCAAAGATGGAGACCTTTATAGAGCTGTTGGCACAGGGACAGGACGGAGCTACCGGATGGCTCGGATATAATAAGTTACTTGAGAGCAATTATAGAAAGACAAGTGTATAATATAAAGTCGATACATATAGACTGATTATCAAAGCAGTCTTATATGCGTAGTAATGGAGATATATGAAAACTGATAATACAGCAAGTTACAAAAAAGGTGAAATGATAACAGTTGATATAACAGACTTTGGAGAAAATGGCGAAGGCATCGGAAAAACCGATGCCTTCACATGGTTTATAAAAGATACTGTTATCGGAGATAAAGTCACAGCAAAGGTGATGAAAACAAAGAAAAGCTACGGCTATGCAAGACTTGACAGTATAGTTAAGGAAAGTCCCGACAGAATAGAGGCCAAATGTCCCGTGGCAAGAAGCTGTGGCGGATGTACATTACAAAGCCTTGATTATAAAGCGGAGCTTAGACTAAAGCAAAACAAAGTGGAGAATCATCTAAAAATAGGCGGATTTGACCTCTCAAATGTAGAGATAGAAGAAATTATCGGTATGGAAGACCCGATAAGGTACAGAAATAAATCCCAATTTCCCTTCGGAAGAAAGAACGGCAAAAACATCACAGGCTATTTTGCAGGCAGAACTCACAGCATTGTAGAGTTTGATGACTGCATTATCGGTATAGAAGAAAATAAGACTGTACTGCAGATAGTTCTTGATTTTATGGAGAAGTACAGTGTGGAAGCCTACAATGAGGAAGATGGAAGCAGCATAGTAAGACATGTACTTATAAGAAAAGGTTTTGCTACGGGTGAGCTGATGGTTTGCATAGTTATAAATGCTAACAATCTGCCACATAGTGATAAGCTTGTAGAGAGCTTACATAGCGCACTGGGAAGTGATTTAAAATCTGTCTCTATCAATATAAATAAAAAGAATACCAATGTCATATTGGGAGATACGACGGTTACTCTTTATGGGAATGGTTATATAGAGGATTATATAGGGGATGTGAAGTTTAGAATATCGCCACAGTCATTTTATCAGGTAAATCCTGTACAGACTAAAAAAACTGTACGGTAAAGCTTTGGAATATGCCAATCTTACAGGTAAAGAAACCGTTTGGGATATGTACTGCAAGATAGGTACAATTTCACTCTTCCTTGCAAAGTCTGCAAAGTTTGTCTATGGGGTGGAAATAGTAGATGCAGACCCATACAAAAATGCTATAGAGAATGCGAAAATAAACAATATAGAAAATGTTAAATTCTTTGTAGGCAAGGCGGAAGAGATTATCACAGGTGAATACGAAAATGGCAATATAAGAGATATAGATGTCATAGTGGTAGACCCGCCAAGAAAGGGGCTTGATAAGCTTTGCAATAGATACAATGCTGAAGTTGTTACCAAAGAGAATAGTATATGTAAGCTGTGATTCCTCTACATTGGCAAGGGATTTAAAAATTGCTATGTGAGAAGGAATATGAACTTAAGAAACTGACAGTGGTGGATCAGTTTGCGAGGAGCTATCATACGGAGAGTGTGTGCTTGCTGTCTAAAAAGAACAGGTAGAGAACTTTAATAAGTATTGGTACGCAGTAAACATTAGCAGTTTATAATGATAGGAAAGGATGGCAGATGTTTGGATAATTATTTAAACTTTAAAAACAAAAAGAAAAAAATAGAAGAACTTACTGAAACTTGTAAAAAAAGATACAGAATATGGGACAACATTTTTATGATATTGAAAGGAGGTATTGTTGTTGGAAAAACTCTTTTTGCAAAAAGAAATTTCAAAAAAAGGTTGGTTGATGATCATGAAAAACAGAATACATTTTTCAACTTCATGAAGGATATTCTTATAGAAATTTTGTATATGGGCAAAAGAAATACAAACTGATGGAGGACAGATTAAATATGAAAAGGAAGTCAACCTCTATTAAAGATTATTAAAGAGTGCGCAACAACTTCAGAATTACATGTTGTTATACTTGATGATATGAACAGATGTAATTTAAGTGGGGTATTAGGCGATTTGCTATCGGCATTGGAATCAAATGAAGTAGGAAATACAATAAAAACAGATAAAGATGACGTCACACTGCCAAATAATTTATTCTTTATAGGAACTATGAATACATTGGTTGGAAAAAGAAGTAATGGATTATGCATGGTTTAGACGATTCATGGTAGTTGAGTTAAAAGCAGATAGCAGTTATTTTGAAGTTGATAAAAATGAATCTGAAGAATATGAATTGTATAAGTGGTATGCAAAACAAATATTTGAGCATGTGAGAATGCTATTCGAAAGATATTTCTCAGATTGTGAAAATAAGGCAGAAATGGAAAAATATGTTATTGGTCAAGGTATGTTTTTACAATGTGAAAATGAAGATTTGACAAAAGATTTAGATGTTTTGCACCTTAGGCTGAAGTATATTTTGTCTCCTTTGCTGCTTGAATATGTTAGTAACGGTGTCTTGTGTGATTATATAAGAAAATGATATTGTTCCTCTTACGAATATGTGGGGGAAATGATATTTTTGCTAAAACTTGACGATGACGAGATTGGATTAAACAAAAACAATAAAAAGAAATTATAGAAGATAAAGATTTTACCTAGCAATATAAAAATATTTCTACATGGGAACAATATTATGTTCAATATTGGGATGGAAATAGAAGATAGAATGGTTTGCAATATGCTAATGGAGTACTCAGATTATGTTAAAGAGCACTCTAATTTAGTGTATGCCAAGGGTAATAAGAATAAAGGACAACTGACTGAAAGTATATACTCTGAAAAACAATATTATGAAAATTGATAATATAGATTACAGGTTGGTGACAGCAACGTTATTGGCACAAATGAAATTATATAATGGAGAAAAATGGGAACGCTGTACCCCAAAAACGTGAGTTAAATAAAGAGCTTATTGATAGATTTGGTAATGAAAAAAAGAAATTTAAAAAGATTAAAGAGATAATGAGGATTTAAAAAGAATGGACAATATAGAAAAATATATTTAAGGATATGGATAAAATTGGCGTAAAAACAAGTAATCCTACAAGGGCCTCCTGGAACTTCAAAAAAACACATGGTGCAAAAAGAGATAATAGTATCGGTATTAAAGGGTAAAAATAAAGATATTACAATAGAGTCTTTACGTAAATATAAATTAACGGAGAAACACTACACTGATAATGAAGTAAAAGAGGATGTGTATTGGGATATTGTTCAGTTCCATCCATCATATAGTTACGAAGATTTTGTTAGAGGAATTTCCGTATCAACTATTCAAAATGATGAAAGAGGGGTTAACTACAATACAAATTCAAGTAGTATTAAGTATGATACTGTTAATAAAATATTTGGACAGATTTGTGAGCTTGCAGGAAAACATGAGGATGAGAAAAAAATGTTTTTTTTGATAATTGACGAGATAAATAGAGCAGATATAGCTACTGTATTTGGAGAACTAATATATGCATTAGAGTATAGAGGTGTATCTAATAAAATAGCTACACCATATTCTGTAAAAGGAGGGAGAGATATTTATGTACCAGATAACTTATACATTATTGGAACAATGAACACGGCTGATAAATCTGTAGGGACAATTGATATGGCTATTAGAAGAAGATTTCTTTTTGTGGACATGCTCGCCGGATGAAAAAGTTATTGAAAAATTCTTTCCTAAGTTAGACAATAATGAGTGGAACGATTTATGTGAAAAAGACAGTGAGATGTTTTTAATTGTCTAAAAACAAATTGTATCAAATTCAATCCGTGGAAATTACAAGAAAAAAAGACTTTATGATTGGTCATACATATTTTTTTACCTAATAAAGAAGATGCTGAAGCTAATGAAGTTTGTATTAGATTAAAAACTTAAGTATCAAGTTCTTCCTATACTTAGGGAGTACACAGAGGATAGGATTATTGAAGTAGGTAATATTGAACCATATTATAAAAAAATCTTATAGACTATTTGCGTGGTGAAGATAATGTCCTTGATGCCTCAATAGACGAAATATTTTGTTAGAATTTAAGGTAAATAGAATGAATAAAATTGAAGATTTTTCTATTTTTTTGATTATAGTGGTGACAATATTGATTATATAGTCTGCAACAACAGTAATAAATTCAAATAAGGCAGTAAAGCAAAATTTGGGTATATATAGAAAAAACAAAAAGATGGAATAAAAACTATATACAGGCAGGTATTGTGGAATTACATGGCTTCGAGACAAGAATGGTACATTCATAAAAAGATCAAAAATAGAAAAAAACAATCGCTAGTAATTTCGCCAAGGTTTGAATTAGATATCGATAAAAATGATAACAAAAAATAGCAGAAGATGAAGAGTTTTTTTGATTATTTGTGTAATGATCAGTCTGAAGGCGACAGAATGTTTACTTTCTTTTTCAATGAAGAGATGGTGGAAGTTAAAGATGATAAGGAATGTGATAATAGACTTATGGTAGCAATATCATTTGTTCATTTACTATACATGGAAACGCAACATTCTTTAATAAAAAAATTATTAGAAAAGAAAAATAATTTTACAGGTAAAAATAAAAAGGGAAAAATTTTTGTTCAACAAGCAAATACAAAAAGAATATTGTAAAAGGACATGAAGAGAGAATCTATTGTGGATATGTGCAAAAATCAGAAGATATTTATGAAAAATCATATTTTTGAAATATGCGTTAATTCAAGCAAAAGAGTATTTATACTCAAAAAAATGTCAAACAGCCAAATAGAAAGAGAGATTAGAGCTAGAACTTAGACTTAAAGATGTAAGCGTGTTAGAGAAATAAATCCTGAAGAAATAGATAACATTCAATTACCTGCAATATAAAAAAATTTTTGAACAAGTTATGAAATTAGCTTATCTTGTAATAGCACAGATTTCTATGACATCAAATATAGAAAAATGACTCTAATAAGATGGTTACATATGCGGTGAATATGCCATTATTATTTGAATGCTATTGCAGGAGCTTGATTAAGAAAAAGTTATCTAAGGATTGGAAGATGCTGAAATTTGTGGCCAATAAATTTGGGAAATATGATGAAGCAGAATACGGAATAAAGACTATCGAAGGAGATTATTATATTTCGGGAAATATCGTTCCGGATATTGTACTGGTTAATGAAAAAGAAAAAAAATATCAAATATTAGATGTGAAGTATAAAGATATTGAATGGAAAAAAGAAAAAAAAGGTAAGTGTGAGATTGTCAAACCTGATTTGTGGGATAGTAAGAGAAGAAGCGACAGGTTGCAGATGCTTGCATATTGTGAGATGTATCAACCAGAATTATGTGGACATATTTATCCATCTTTTAGAGGGTTGAATGAATCAGTTATTATGCTAGGAAAAACCTATAATAAAATGGCAAGGCACCTTACTATATGTATTTAGAGAGATGACGTAGAGAAGGATATTGAATATGGAAGATAGTATTAATTTACAAGAGCTATTTAATAAGGGGAAAAATAGAACTGAAAGATTTTACAGTATATTCAGTTATCGATATCTTTGATGAAGAAGTGTATAAATTATATTTTGATGATTATATTGCAAAATGGATTAATAAATCAGATATAGATATCGAACCAAATAATATAATAAATGATGATGAATATTATGCTGATAAAAGTAATAAATTGATTATGACGGGAGCTTATTGTGGTACTATTAATGTTAAAGTTTCTAAATATGATGGAGATAGAAAGATAGAAGATAAAGACGACTGTGAGTTTGATATAAAATCTCGCTTTTCTCCTGAAATTAATTATAAGGATATGTTGGAGTGTATTAAAAAAAGTCATGAAGCAAAAGATGACTGGAAAAAAATTTACAGGATAAAAAGAGGTAATAAAAAAATGGACTGGACGAAAAGTACCATTGTATGCCTTTTGCTTTTATGAGGTGTTCGTTAGGGAACAAGTAAGAAAAATATTTGTTAGGAGATAAGAATTGAGTTTAGTTTCCATTACAGACAGTAAGAAAGAGGTATGTAACGGGCAAATATGTTATAGATGTAACAAAGGGGACGGAAAAAGAGAATCGGAAATATACTTAGAAGGAAAAAGTTATTCCCGATATTATATTAAAAAGGAAGATGGAAGTGAATACGTAATCTTTGATGTAAAAATATAAAAACAGGAGAAACTAATTCTGGAACTAGAATAGATCGATTTCAGATACTTGCATATGCATATATATGGGATTGTAAACGTATTGGACACATATTTCCTAAAAAAAGATAGTGACGTTTTTAGAGATTAATAACATAAAAATATATAGAATTAAAGTGCAATACAGAGTCTGATGATAAGTTTAATTGTTGTTTAAGTAACTATTTAAAAATAGACTTAGACAGTTGGTGTGTAGTTATAATGTTTAATTAACTGGTTTTATAAAAAGGATAATGGATGAATTTGTGTGGTGTAAACCAAGTTTTTAAAAGACAGAAATTAAAACGTATTAGGGAGGCGACGTTTTGACGGATAAGAACTGGAATCTTGAGCTAAATGAATATATACGCCAAGGTGAACCGGATAAGGTAGAAAAGAGTAATGCATGGAAAACTGCTATCGGGCTTCAGGATGTAGACGGACTTAAACCCTCAAAAATATTTGATTGAAACTGCAAAAGATCATATTGAAGGTAAAATCAGCATTTCTGAAGCAGATAGACTTATAAGTAGTTATTATAAAGAGAGAAAAGACAGGGATGGTGTGGAAGCAGATACTAAAGAAGCTGATATTGTATCTGTAAGAATCGCAAAATTACTTGGAGAGAAGACCTTTCAATTTTCACCTGTAGAATTACAAAATATTCATCGTAAATTATTTGAAGGTGTACTTCATTATGCCGGAAGAATAAGAGACTACAATATTACAAAAAAATGAGTGGGTGCTTAATGGGGATACAGTACTGTATGCATCGTTTGACAGTATTAGGGCTACACTTGATTACGACTTTTCACAGGAGAAGAACTTTTCCTATAAGGGACTGAATATACATGAGGCTATTAGGCATTTTGCTAAATTTACATCAGGTATATGGCAAATTCATCCGTTTGGAGAAGGAAATACAAGATCAACTGCAGTATTTATTATTAAATATTTAAAGACATTCGGCTTTACCATAAGTAACGATACATTTGCCCAAAAATTCATGGTATTTCAGAAATGCTCTAGTTCGAGCAAATTATAACAATCTGAGAGCAGGTATTCATGCTACAAGTGAATTTCTTGAATTATTCTTTGAAAATCTTTTAATGGATGCAAAAACATGATTTAAAAAAATAGATGTATGCATATTGATTTTCATGGCCAAAGTGCCATTCAAAGTGCCAATAATTCAGTTTCAAAGTGCCAAAAATGGCACTTTGGAAATATCTTTGGAAGAATTAGCTATTATAAATGCCTTAAAGACTAATTCGGCATTAACTCAAAAACAGATATCGGAGCTTGTAGGGAAGTCGGAGAGAACGATTAAGAGAAGTACAGTGGAAATGCAGGAAAAAAAGGTTTGATTGCTCGCGAGAACGGAAAAACGAAACGGTAAGTGGAAGATACTTATAGAAGCATAATATGCATTAAAGAAGGAAGAGTATGCAATTAGGATGGATTGATTTTTTTCAAAAAGAATATAGACAAAATACAAGAGAAAAAAATGCCAAGCTTAACAATATAGAAAATGTAAAGTTCTTTGTAGGAAAGACTGAAGAAATCATCATAGGCGAATACGAAAGCGGAAATATAAGAGATATAGATGTCATAATGGTAGATCCGCCAAGAAAGGGGCTTGATAAGCTTGCGATAGATACAATGCTGAAGTTGTTACCAAAGAGAACAGTATATGTAAGTTGCGATTACTCTACACTGGCAAGAGATTTAAAATTGCTATGCGAGAAGTAATATGAACTTAAGAAACTGACGGTGGTGTATCAGTTTTCTATGAGTTATCATGTTGAAGCAATCACGCTGCTTTCCAAACTAAATTCAAAGAAATATATTAGTGTATAACTTTTAATGGATGATAGGGACTTAACAAGTGCCGAGAGTAAAGCAACCTATAAACAAATTTAAAAACTATGTTTTTGAAAAAGTTTGAGTTTAAAGTATCTACTCTGTACATTGTACAAGTTAAGAAAAAAACATGGTTTAGAAGTTAGGGAACACTATAATATGTTTAAAAAAATGAGAAGCAGAAAAATAACAAAGTGTCCAATTAAAAAAATGAAGAAGCTATTTTTTTGATGCGTTGAAGTATTTTAAGATGATTTCCTAATGTGAATAATTCATTAAATATTTTAAAAAGGAGATAATGATGGGTGTAGTTGATGATATAATGAATGCTTTTTATGGATGTAGAGTTTCAAAAAAAGCTTCAAATAGAACGAATTGAAATAGAAAAAAATTTTAAGGGACTATATAAAAGAATTACCGGGAAAAGAAGGTATCTAAAGAGGTTAATTCACGAATAAAAAAAGTAAGGAGAGCTTAAAAAAGAAAAAATTAGAAAGAAAAAGACTATATAAATCAATGGGGAATTAAGAATGATAATATTAAAAAAAGAGTGATATTAAAGAGATTCAACAAATAATTTTGCGAGAAGCTACCTGATTTAATAGGTTTTAGAATGAATTGCTATTTTAAAGAAGATGAAAAAAACATTTTTGAAAACTTGATAAAAATATTTGAGAGGAAAGAAATGTATAGAAATCGAAGAATTTCCAAATACTAAACAAAAAAATGGCCATGAAATATATAAGATTGCATGTAAATACAATGATCAATGTAAGAAATTTTTCATTTGAAGTTCAAGTTAAATCATTATTAAACGATGTATGGGGCGAAGTTGAACATAGTACTATTTACAAAAAGTAGAGTATACGATTCTCGCGAAAAAAATTAAAAAAAGATATGGTCGAAGGACTTTATCATATTTTTGGATGGAGCAGATACTCAATTAAATAGACTATATTCTTTCAATATTGAAATGAAAGAAATTAAGAAAGAATTATTTTTTTAAATATACATTTTTTTAGAGTTAAAAAAATCGTGAAATAATTTTTGGGTGAAGATTATACTAATTTTTTTGAATTAATGAGATATATTAAAGATAGTGAAGGTTGTTTTGATCGATATCTTGGTAAAAAAACTCTTGAATGAAACTTATGAGAAAGAAAAAAATTAGCAATGAATCTTGTGAACAAATTGCAAAATTATAAAAAAAGAAATTGATTGTTTTAAGTGGAAAAAAATTCTGTGCAATAGTAAAGCTGTTGTATGAATTTGATGATGAAGATATTTTATTAGGGCATTTAATAAATGAGGTTCGTAAAATGGCTTATGATCCAGATGAATCAGATGATTCTGACGTAGAGGAACAAAAAATCTGGAAGAAGATATTTTTTTAATGCTACAATTAATATTTTATCTTATTTAAGAAAGTAAAAATATTACAAGAGAAGAGGTAGAAGATTGAAAAATGAAAAAGTAGAGGGTATCCATTCCCTTAATCGCATCATAAACAAGCCATCTTTTGGTGGCTACTTTAAAAATTGAATATCAAAAGTTAAGGCTATGCAGTTGCTGACTTGATTTTATAACCTTGATTTCTTGCGATGATAATTGCCTGTTCTACCGTGATTTCCCAGTTAGTAGGAGGCAAATCATATTTTCGATAAAGTTCCGCATTATAGTTTTCACCTTTCTTAAGCATATGATATAATGCAGTCAGAAGCATTCTTGCAATGGCAATGATTGCTTTCTTGTGACCGCGACGCTTTTTGAGACGGAGATAGCGGTTGCGAATTTCCGGATGCTTTTTACTGGTTACAACGGCATTTGCACATTGGACCAGTAAAGGTTTGATATAGCATCCGGCCTTGGAAACCCGGACAGATTTTTTCTTCCCTGCACTTTCATTGTTGGTTGGAGTAAGACCGGCCCATGAGCATAAGTGTTTCGCCGAAGGAAAAGCCTCCATGTTGGTACCGATTTCGGAAATAATTCCGATGGCAGTAAAGAGGCTACGGATACCTGGAGCGGTTTGGAGAATGGCAAGTTCATGCTGATAGGGAGCGGCGAGCGCAAGAATGAGTTCTTCAAGCTCTGCTTTCCGGAATTCCAGGTTTTCATAATGGGCTTTGATTACCTTAAGTTTGCCGACCTGTTCCGGTGTGATATAACCGTCAATAGCGTCACGGAGTTCAGGAAGCTTCTTTTTCAAACTTTTGTAAACAATGGGTTCAAGGTCAAAAGATGTATCTGCGGGATTTTCCAAAAGTTTATCCAGTATCGCCTGAGCAGATTTGCCGAAGGTGTCCGAAACAACGTTTCCCAACTGGATATTGGAAACCGTGAGACAGTTCTACAAACGATTCTTTTCGCTTTATTGAAAGCTGGTCAGTTTGAAACGGTAACGCATAAGGTCACGGAGCTGGCGGATGTCAGCGGGTGGCATAAAGCTACCGGCAACAAGATTATGCTTAAACAGGTCAGCAATCGATTTGGCATCTTTCTTGTCAGTTTTCTTTCCACGGATAGCCTTAACATATTTGGGATGAGCAAGGACAATCGAACAGTCATTTTCTAAGATGTTATAAATAGGAATCCAGTATTTACCGGTGGATTCCATACAGACATCCTTGCAATTTTGTTTGAGTAGCTATTGTAACAAAGTTTTCAGACCGCTCGTGTAGGTAGAAAACCGGTGGATCTCATAAGAAGTAACACCTGTATCGTTCGTAGAAGCGATACAGGCAACTACAAAAGTCTTGTGTACATCAATACCACAACAGATTTTGTAGACGATTTTTAAAAGACATAGGGACTCCTTTCAGAATCAGAAGATTCATTAGATATTATAGGGAGAGACGGCATTGACTGAACGCCTAAGCCATAAACGAGATTGTTTATACAAAGATAAGATTACGTGTTCCATGACACACTTATTTGTGCTTGAAAAGGCGAACCACACATATAATTATGCGGTCATCCGGCAAGCCGGACAGCCCACTCACCTCCCGTGATTTGTAGTATACCGAGTTCCTACAAAAAGAATTATAAATAAAAAAATAAGCTCAAGGAAACATTTTCATAACGTTTTGTGCCTTGAGCAAAGCGAAAGGAATGGAAATAATTATGAAAACTATAAAAACAAGAATGTGGCTGTAAGATTATACATGATGTTAAAACTGTAGATTGGTTAGTTGAAAAATACTAAGGTTAGAACCTTTGATAATATAAACTTTACCGGCTATCAAAGGCAAGTAAACGAAAAATCATGTTTCAAATATTGTAAAATATTTAAAAGAGAATCCATTTTATTTGCCTACTTCAATCATATGCATGTCACTGCTGAAAAACGTTACAAATGATACAGCACTTAATATTGTTGATGGTCAACATAGAGTAGAAGCCTTCAAAAAAATTAAAAGAAATTGATTTAGACAAATACAATAGTATAAAAAAATTATGAATTGTCGGTTGTGATTCTCGAGAAACCAAGTGAAGCGTTGGAGGTAGATACTTTTATTACCATTAATAAAAACATCAAGAAAAAGTGGATACTTCTCTAGCATATGTTTTGAAGAATAAAATTAACAAAAAGTAATACTTCCTCTAGTGATTTGACAATTGCTAAAAAAAGAATTTCTAGCGGTTGAGTTAGCGATTAATCTTAATAGTGATAAAAAAATTCATTGTGGTATAACAGGATACTATTGGAAGGAAATCCAACTAAAAAAACTCAAATGAAACAATAAGTCTCAATTCTTTTTGTGAAAAGTGTTCAAATGTTAATAAGTTACTTGAATAAGTATAACGTTATTGGAATTAGTTGGAAAAAAATGATGAAGAGTTGAATAAAATTATTAATGCTATAAAGGATATATATTTAAAAAAATCTGGGATGCAGTAAAAATTAAGTGGCCTAATTTATTTAAAGAAGAATCCATTAATAATTCAGTTCTTCAGGGAACAATAGGAGTTTCATCAATAAATAAATATATAATTTTTGCAATTAAAGAACAAAAAAATAAGAATTATAGCTTAGAAGAATTTATTTCTGAAGTAGAATATTGGATTGAAAAATATTAATATTAGTCAAGATGAATGGTATAAAGGGAAATAGATTTTTCACAATTTTTCATCTGCGACGAGGTTTTAATATTGTCGCCAATATGCTTTTAGACTCATTTGAACAATAAGTAGTCAGAAGTTTGGATAATCATTAACACGTCGAGACGGTAGTATTGATGTTAAGGGTTGCACTGCTAATTAAATAAAGTGTAGAAAACAAAGGCTTATGCATAGGCTATCGTTAAAAGGTTATCGTTAGCTTTAGAGTAAGCCTTGTTTTTTTAGGTTCTTTGTCAAATGTTGGGGTGGGTTGATTTTCAACTCACTTTTTCATGTTATTTCATAGTTTTATATTACTAATATAATTGGTATGCTATACATATAGTGATCCAGAGTATTAGTGGTGTAGATCATTGCTATGATAATTCCGGAATGGAGTGCTACCTACTGTGGTGTATAGAAGGCTGTACGAGGAAGGATCTCCTATTGTAGCTTAGTAACTATAGGTTAGTGAGTGTAAGGACTGTCCTAATATTGACGGTTACGGGGATATCCTCTATGATGATATTATCTTACAAAAATTTGCGGAGGGAGAATGAAACTTATAGTTATAAAAAGAAGATTGATAGTTGCTTTATATGTAACATTTATGATGGTTATAACTTTACCTGCCATATTTTTATGTATTTCAATGGAATATAACATCCGGAGAAACATTTTTTTATAAGGGAGAAAAAAATTCATATATAACTTTATGGTCTATATATTAGAGCCATTGATTGTAATGGCTTATCTTTATTTTGTTTATGTAACAACAGCGAGCTTGAGGTTTTACTTGAAATATAAGGAGTTTGGAGCAAATTGTTATTATTTTTCATAGAGATATACTTTATATACATTCCAAATTTTTTTACCAATTCCCATAGAGAAGATAGAATATATGAAAAATAGTACGACATGTATATCGAATCGAATACTTTGTAATTTCAATCAAAAATTAAAAAAATAAGATGTTAAAACATAAATTCCGACTGGGTATTGGTGGTTTTTATTCGTGGAGATAATAGTGTCTTACTGAAAAAAATTGATAGATGATTTGAATAAACGAGATATTCCATATGTGATGAAATAGTAAAAGTATATCGAATAGGTAATTCTTTATAAAAGTGTATGATGGGCAGTTAGTAAATATGGTAATACTTGGAGATAAGATATTTCAATGATTATTAATAGCTACCAAACATGAATAAAAAAATTGATATATACATTGATTTCAATGCCAAAAGTGCCATTCAAAGTGCCAATAATCCGATTGCAAAGTGCCAAAATGGCACTTTGCAATTTTCTATTTTACTTTCTTTTGTCTCGCATTTATTATATAATAAAGCACAAAAGGAAGTAAAGCTATGAATACAGATAATATAAAAAAATTGTAGAAAAAAACAATGGTATAATTACTGCGAAGGAAGCTGATAAATACGGTATTGACTCATGGTATCTTACAGATATGGTTAGAAAGGGAGAACTTGAGAGAATTGGCAGAGGAATTTATTTTGATAGCGGCTTTGACAACTATGATGAAATGTACTTCTTTCAACTCCAAAATAAAGTATGTATATACTCCTATCAAACTGCGCTATACATACATGGATTAACTGAAAGACTTCCATACATAAATGAAGTTACAGTATATCAGGGGTATAATCCATGGAGATTTAAGGGGATGGTTAATGTACATCAAGTAAAAAAGGAGTGGCATAAACTCGGTGTTGTAGAAAAATATACAGATATGGGAAATCCTGTTAAGGTATATGATATGGAGAGAACTATTTGTGATATAGTCAGAGATAGGAAAAAGGCAGGATTCGGAGATATTTTCTAAAGCTTGGAAATTTTATCTTAAAAACAGCTTGAAAGATATATGGAGGCTTAGAGATTACGCAAATATATTTGGGATATCAGAACGTATTGAGAGTATTTTGGAGGTACTTGCATATGAATAAAGACAGTATTACAAGTAAGCTGAGAAATAAAGCAAAGTCGCTTGGTCTGAATTATAATCTGGTGTTAAGTAAGTTTTTTTCGATGAATTTCTAAAAATATTGTCAAAGAGTAAATATCAAGAAAATTTTATGCTAAAGGGAGGAATGCTTTTAACATATACACTTGGTGTACAAAATAGATCAACTCAAGATATTGACTTTTTAATTAAAGGAGTAAGACTTGATTCTGTAGAGATTAAAAAAATTCTTGACAGTGTTTTTATATGATGAGTTTAGAACAGGGGTATGGTTTGAGACTATAGGAGATTGTGAAGAAATAAGGTTGGAAGATGAGTATGGTGGATTAAGATTTAACATCGTTGGACATTTATCAAATATGAGAATTAAATTTGCAGTAGATATTGCAACAGGAGATCCGATATATCCATTTCCTAAATTGGATAATTATACAACTATTATTGGGGAGGAAATAAAGTTGATGCTTTATCCTCTGGAATCTGTAATATCAGAAAAAGCTTCAAACTGTGTTGACGAGAGCTGAGAATAATAGTAGAAGTAAAGACTTTTATGATATATACACAATATTAAAAAAACTAAAACAGATAAAAATAAATTTTGATTCATTGAAAGTTGCGGTATCACTTACTTTTTAAATATAGAAATACAATATTGACAAAAAGAAAACTCATTAAATATAGCAAACAGAATTTACAATAATAAATATATTAAAGATAGATGGATAAGATATAAAAAATAAGAATCCATATGCCAAAGATATAGAATTCGAATCTATTATGGATGAGAGAATCAGACTTATAGAGATGGTCATGTAAATAGAAATTATTTATAGATTTGAGCCCGTTTTTCTAAGGAGAAGCGCTTACCTGATTAACCCTTCGTTACGGTTATAGTTTAATAAAAGCTATAATATTAAAAAAATAAAAAAATTTTAAAAACCATGCAATAAAATGAAGTCCTCGTGCATTAATATAGTGAAAGGGTAAATAAGAGAACTTAAAAAAAGACAGTATTATCCATATAAACGTCGACGGTGGATGATAAATCTATTAAGAACTCATGACCTTTTGAAAAAAACGCTTGTATTAACAGATTGGTAAAATTATTTTTCACTGTACACGGAAAGGATGGAAAATATGAAAAAGTTTAATAAATTAGGTAAGAGTTTAATAGGTGCGACTACAGTAACTTGCATGTTATTTGCGACGAGGAATTACAGGTGTTCCATATTATGGAAGTACATCTGTTGCCAAGTCAAAAAGTATCCAAATCATATAAAAGCAAAGAAAGAAAAATAACAGCTGATGAGGCTAAAAGAATTGCACTTGCACACGCAAAACTGGCGGAAAAAGGACGTGACTTTTGTTAAAGTAGAGCTTGAACTTGAGGATAATAACAGATATGAGTACGATATTGATTTTTACAGCGGAAATGTAGAATATGATTATGAGATAGATGCAGTGAGTGGAACAATATTGTCAGCTGATGAGGACATTGAGAACTATGCGGTTCCTACACAGCCAAGTACATCATCTGCTAATACTCAAACTGTAGAGATTTCGTTGGAAAAAAAGCAAAGCAGATAGCACTTTCACACGCAGGAGTGGGATCGGCAAGATTTAAAAAAGGCTAAAGCTTGATTATGAAAACGGTATTAAAGTGTACGAGATTAAGTTCAAAGTCGGAAACGTGGAATATGAATATGATATTAATGTTTCAAACGGAGATGTAATCTCAAGCAGTGTAGAGGTAGATGATTAATAAAGTTATAGATTAATGAAGTCCACCGGGTTTTAGATAAAACATCTAAAGTCCGGGGGACTTTTTATGTTGAGGAGTTATTAAAAATAATTGAGAAATAAAAATATATTAAATATGTACTTGATGCAGATACAAGTACATGTTATTATACCAAAGTAATCATTAGAAAGGGACTGAATATGGATACAAAAATTTTTCAATAGCACTACATATACTGGTTTATATAGAAGAAACTGATAAAGTTGTTACCTCGGAGCTTTTGGCAAAGAGTGTTGGAACAAACGCCAGCCACATTAGAAAAATAATTACATTACTAAAGGATGCGGACATTATTGAGAGTCAGCAGGGAAAAAAGGGAATGAGCTTAAAAGTAAAATCTGATAAGCTTACATTAGACATAGTATATTTAGCAGTTTATCCGGAGAAAGATCTGTTGCATATTCATGATACAGCAAATAAAAGAGTGTCCTGTGGGAGCAAATATCAAGGAAGCTTTACTTCCGATATTTGAAGAGTCAGAGAAACAGTTACTTTTAAATTTAAAGAACAAAAACACTTAAGGCATTAATTGAAGATATGTATGAGAATTATAATAAGAAGAATAAGTAGAGGTGAAAAATGAGAGCGGCACAGGTAGAACAATATAATAACAATAATATTTCAGTAAAAATGGTTAGTTTAGATATACCGGTTATAGGAGAGAGAGATGTACTTGTAAGAGTATCTGCAGCAGGTGTAAATCCGCTTGACAATATGATTTCTCGCGGAGATGTAAAAAAATGATAGTACCATATAAATTACCTACAGTTGCAGGTAATGAATTTGTAGGTGTAGTTGAAAAAAGTGGGAGCAAAGGTATCTAAATTCAAAGTTAATGATCGTGTTTTTGCAAGATTACCACTTGATAAAAATCGGGGCATTTGCAGAATATGTGGCTGTAAATGAGAATGCAATTGCAAAGGTACCGGAGTATCTTGCAGATGTAGAGGCGTCGGCAGTACCATTGACAGCACTTACTATAATGCAAGCATTGGAGCTTATGAAAGCGGAAAAGGAAAAAACTATCTTTATTTCAGGAGGTACAGGAAGTGTGGGTGCGATGGCTATTCCTATTGCCAAAGCAAAGGGACTTGAGGTCATCACAAACGGAAGTGCAGAAAAATAAAGACAGGGTTTTAGAACTTGGTGCAAGCAGGTTTATTGACTACAAAACAGAAGACTACACCAAAAACACTATCAAACATTGATTATGTACTGGATACTCTGGGTGGAAATGAAACCGAGAAACAGATGCAGATATTAAAAAAAGGTGGGAAAATGGTTTCTCTTAGAGCAATGCCAAATGGGGGCCTTCGCAAAGAGAATGAGACTTCCAATGTGGAAGCAGATAATTCTTGGCTTTGCAGGAAGTAAGTTTGATAAATTGGCAGGAAAAATACAGGGATTTCCTATGACTTCATTTTTGTTGAATCAAACGGAAAAACAGTTACAGGAAGTAGCCGACTTATTTGAAAAAGTTAAAGATAAAGCCGTCTATAGATACAGTATATACTTTGGAAGAGGTGAACTCGGCATTAGATAAGGTAGCAAATGGTCGTTCCAAGGGTAAAAACAGTTATTACTATATAAGGAGATAAGATGCAATTTAAAGAAGTGGATAAGTTAAATATAGATGTAAAGGAAGCAGTTAAAAAGCGTGTAAGTACAAGAAGTTTTGAAGCTAAGTCATTGAGTGAAGACGACAAGAACAGACTTATGGAGATAAATAAGGTATTAACCAATCCTTTTTGATGTTAATGTCAGAGTACAGTATATCAGTAAGAATTCAGGTGCTGACGGTGTTCAGCTTGGTACTTATGGAACTATTAAAGGTGCCAAAGATTACCTTGCTATAACAGTAAAAGATGAACCTTTTTGCTATGGAGGCAGCAGGATATCAATTTGAAAAATCTGATATTATATGCTACACAGATGGGAATCGGTACAGTCTGGCTTGCTACTACATTTAGCAGAAAAAGACTTTGAAAAAGGCGATGGATATTGCTTCAGATGAGATATTTCCTTGTATCAGCCCTGTCGGATATCCTTCCGAAAAGAAATCGCTTATAGAAAAAAATTTACAAGAGTGGGACTTGGCTCAAAAAACAGAAAAGCTTGGGATAAAATATTTTTTTCAAATGACTTTGAGCATTCTCTATCAAAGGATAATGCAGGAGCATATGAGCAGGCACTTGAAATGCTTAGATTAGCTCCAAGTTCCACGAATGCTCAACCTTGGGCAGTAGTGAAGGAAGGAAACAAATTCCACTTCTTTTGTGATTATAAGAACAATATAAATGAAGATATGAGAAAGATAAAACATTTGGATCTCGGAATAGCTTTATCACATTTCCATCAAACAGCCATAGCAGACGGATTAACCGGGAAATTTGAAATAGAAGATATCAAATTTACAACACCTGAAAAATATGCATTATGTAATATCTTATGTAGCTAAATAAAAATAATATATTTGAAAAAAAGTCTCGGTTTTAATTCCGAGATTTTTATTAGTACAATATCAAGTCGATAAGAGTTCAAATTACTTCAAAAGTAAATTGAAGTTTGTTTGAAGTGATATTGAAGTTGACTTTGAAGTAACAGTGAAGTAGTTCAAATAATCTCTTGTTAGCAAAACCTAACTATGGTATAATAATTTTACCGACGATATCGTCGGTAAAAGAGGAGGTATACAATATGGCTGCTGCGAAGAGACTCAGTGAGGCTGAAAGAAAAAAAGAAATTATGGATTCAGCCGCAAAGGTAATTGCCGAAAAGGGCTTAGGAAAGGCAACTATGGAAGACATCATCGCGGGAACAACTTTATCAAAAGGAGGCGTATATCACTACTATGGGAACGTAATAGAAATATTTAAAGACATTATGATAAGCGGGATCGATTATAGAAACAATATTATTAAGGAGCATTTGGTCGAATGTGAAAAGGGTGGTGAGAGTAAGTTTATGGCAAAACAGTTGGTTGATAAGGTTATAGATAACAATCCTTTTATGCCTCTTTATGTTGAGTTTTTTGATTGAGAAAAGAGAAAATCCCGAACTGAATAATATTATGGAAGAGCTTCAGGAACAGACAAAGGAAAGATTTAAAGCTATAAGTAGTGATTATTCAGGATGGCTGTTTGATCCTAAAATTTTTCAGTTTGTTACTGATTTTATGAATGCTCTGATACTGGCTTCGGACGTACTGGATGCAAGAGAAAATTTCAAAAAAGAACAGACAGTATTTGGAAGCAATATTTACTTACTTATTTGAACAAGTAAAGGAGAAAAACTGATGGGAGTTTATAAAAAAATTATTCAGATATGTGCCAAATGAAAAAAATATCGGATATATGCCAATTTTATTATCGAGTATTTCGGCATTCCTGGTGGTTTATGGGTATTATTATATATTTCTACTTCTAAAAGAAGCGGTAGTAAAGGGAAATTATGAAAATGCAGGATATTATTCTACAAGGATAGTTATCTGTTTGACTATAAGTGCAGTAATGTATTTGGTATCCGGCATTGTTTCACATAAGCTGGCATTTAGACTTGAAACAAATTTACGAAAAAGAGGAATTGAAGGACTTACAGATGCAAGCTTTCGATTTTTTGATCTGCATTCCTCAGGATATATAAGAAAAACTATAGATGATAATGCGGCAAAAACACATATGGCGGTAGCTCATATGTTGCCTGATAATTCACAGGCATTTTTGGTACCGATTTTTGCCTTTATACTGGCATTTGCCATAAGTCTTAGAGTCGGAATCGTTATTATAGTTTTATCTGTTGTAAGCGGACTTATATTGATGGGAATGATGGGTAATAAAGATTTTATGAAGCTTTATCAGACTTCACTTGACAAACTGAGTTCGGAAACTGTGGAGTATATCAGAGGCATACAGGTAATAAAGATATTCGGTTCAAAACTTAAATCCTTTAAGGCATTACATGATTCTATTATGGAGTATTCAAAATATGCTTATGATTATTCTCTGTCTTGTAAAACACCATATGTCATATATCAGCTGATATTTTTTTAGGATTGATTGCCATTATCAGTATTCCGCTCAGCTTCTTTTTGACCGGTATAAAAGATCCTAAATTTATGGCTGTAGAGCTTATTATGATCTTCTTCTTAAGCGGTGTAATAATGGTCTCTTTTATGAAAATAATGTGGGCAAGCATGAATATCTATAATGCAAATTTTGCCATTGACAGTTTGGAAGAATTATATGAAAAAGATGCAGGAGGACAAACTCACATATGGAAATAGAGAGCATTTTTGACAATTTCAATATTGAATTTGAAAATGTGAGCTTTTTCATATGGGGATAAAAAGGTTCTGGAAAAACTTAACATTTTTCATTAGAAGAGAAAAAACTTATGCCTTAGTAGGGCATTCAGGTTCAGGAAAGTCAACTATTGCAAAAGCTTTTTGTCAGGATTTTTATAAGGTGGATAAGGGGGCAATAAAAAAATAGGTGGGTATCCTCTTTCGGAATATACAAAGGAGGCAATCATAAGGAATATCTCGTTTGTATTCCAAGACAGCAAACTGTTTAAAAAAATCTATATATGATAATGTAGCATTGGCTGATGAAAATGCAGGTAGAGATAAAAGTAATGAAGGCTCTCAGTCTTGCAGGTTGTGATGAAATTATTGAAAAAGTTTAAAAGACAGGGAAAAATACAATTATAGGTTCAAAGGGGTGTATCTTTCAGGAGGTGAAAAAAACAAAGGATTGCTATTGCAAGGGCTATTTTGAAAAAAATTCACCTATTGTAATTATGGATGAAGCGAGTGCAGCAATTGATGCAGATAATGAATATGAATTACAAAAAGCATTTAAAAAAATTTAATGCAGGATAAGACTGTTATAATGATTGCCCATAGAATGACAAGTATCAGAAATGTAGATGAAATAATAGTTTTGGAAAAAAAGGAAATGTAGTAGAGAGGAGATAATGATTCATTAGTAAAAAAACCGGAGGGTTATACAGCAGACTTCTCAGTCTTTACGAAACTGCAAATGATTGGAGGGTGTCAAATGAAAAAAACTACTATAAGAAAAAGATATGCTCTCTCAGAACAGGGTGCAAAAAAATCTCACAAAAAGCAACGATATATTGTTTTTTTGACATATTGTATCAACCTTGGTCCTATGATGATTTTAATGGGACTTATTAATCAGTTGGTCTTGGGAAATGTATCAAGCACCTTGCAGTATATTGTTATGGCAATACTTACTCTTATATTTATGTATATTTTTATTATCAGAAGAATATGTAAGCCTTTATAATTCCACCTATAAAGAATCGGCAAATTTGAGAAAAGGAATAGCAGAGAATCTGGCACAGCTTCCGCTGGCTTATTTTTCAAAGCACGATCTCTCTGACCTTTCACAAACGATAATGTCTGATGTGGAAAGGGTAGAGCATTCTATGAGCCATTCTATACCAAAGGTTGTGGCTATGTGGTTATTCTTTCCTCTGATGGGACTTATTATGCTTATTGGAAACTGGAAGCTTGGACTTGCGACAATTATTCCCACTCTTTTAAAGCTTTATGATCAATCCTTTGGCAAAAACAGAAGGAAGTTTCAGAGTACAGCAGGTACTTTAATGTTTTAAGAGATAATTCAGAGCTTTTTCAAGAAACAATAGAGTTACAACAGGAGATAAGCAACTTTAATCAAGCCGACAAGGTGAAGAAAAAACCTGTATGAAAAGATGGAAGAGAGTGAGAGGATACATCTTAATGTAGAGATAGTTCCAATGCTGGCGGTAGGGTATATCTTCATCTCTCTCATATATAAGCCTTGCAGTAGTATTAGCTGTCGGAATACAGTTACTTATTCATAATGAGATCAGCCTCTTATATCTGATAGGATACCTGATAGGAGCAATAAAGGTAAAAGAACTTTTTGATGTTTCAAGGGAAGGAATGACAGAAATGTCCTATATTGAACCTGCAATTGTAAGAATAAAGGAGATAAAAAAATGCGACGCTTCAAGAGGGTAAAAGATACAGACCTTTCAAGCTACGATATAGAATTTAAAAAAACGTTTCATTTGCTTATAATAAAAGATGCAAAGGTATTAAAAGATGTGAGTTTTACGGCAAAGCAGGGTGAGGTTACAGCTTTGGTAGGTATATCGGGTTCCGGTAAAACTTCCGTACTAAGACTTATATCAAGACTGTACGACTATGATACCGGAAGTATCTTAATAGACGGAAAGGATATCAAAAATATATCTACAGAATCATTGTTTAAGAATGTCTCAATAGTATTTCAGGATGTGACCTTGTTTAATACAAGCATTATGGAAAATATTCGTTTGGGCAGGGAGAGTGCAACAGATGAGGAAGTAAAGGAAGCGGCAGTGCTTGCAAATTGTATGGATTTTATCGAAAAATTGCCGGATGGATTTAATACTCTGATTGGAGAAAATGGTGCTGAATTATCAGGTGGAGAAAGACAGAGAATTTCTATAGCAAGAGCATTTCTAAAGGATGCACCTGTTTTGATATTGGATGAGATATCGGCAAGCCTTGATGTGGACAATGAAAAGAAGATACAGGACAGTTTAAATAAGCTTATCAAGGACAAAACGGTTATTATTATCTCTCACAGATTAAAATCAATAGAAAATGTGAATAAGATTGTGGTAATAGATGAGGGAGTTGTTGAGACATCAGGAAATCATGATGAGCTTATAAAAGATTCAAAGGTATATAAGAACTTGATTGAAAAGACAAAATTAGCGGAAGCATTTAATTATTAGGGGGAAAATATGAAAGAGAAAAAAAGCTGAAAATAAAGGATCTGGTGACTATCGGTGTATTTGCAGTTATATATTTGGTGATTATGTTCAGCGTGGGAATGATTGGAGTTATTCCGATTTTATTCATGGTATATCCTACAATACTGGGAATTGTTAGCGGAACTGTTGTTATGTTATTTATGGCTAAAGTACAAAAACCTTGGGCATTGTTGATATTTGGAATGCTTACACCTATTTTTATGATGGTAGAAGGACATACTTACATTCTAGTTCTGCATGCATTTGTAGTGATACTTATAGCCGAGTTGATAAGAAGAGCAGGTAATTACAATTCATTTAAATACAATATGCTTTCATTTGCGATATTTAATACATGGATCTGCGGTTCACTTATGCAAATGTTATGGGCAAGAGAAAAATATATTGAGATGACAATGATGATGGGCAATGAATATGTAGAAGCCTTGGAAAGGCTTGTTACATATCCACATATGGCATTGGTTTATATAGGTGCTATATTAGGGGGACTTATAGGCGCAAATATCGGAAGAATATTACTAAAAAAACATTTTATAAAAGCAGGTATAGTTTGATGTATTATTAGGAGGGAAATATGAAAGAGAAAAAGCTGAAAATAAAGGATCTTGTCACTATCGGTGTATTTGCAGTTATATATGTGGTGATTATATTTGCGCTGGGAATGATAGGATTTTTACCGGTCTTATATCTGGTATATCCTGCACTACTCGGTATTGTAAGCGGAACTGTTATTATGTTGTTTATGGCAAAGGTACAAAAACCTTGGGCGGTGCTGATACTTGGAATGCTTACATCTATTTTTATGATGGTAGAGGGAAATACCTATTTACTTATTATACATTCATTCGTGGTGATGCTTATAGCTGAGTTAATAAGAAGAGTAGGTAATTACAATTCATTTAAATATAATATGCTTTCATTTGCAATATTTAATACCTGGATCTGCGGTTCACTTATGCAAATGTTATGGGCAAGAGAAAAAAATATTGAAATAGCAATGGTTATGGGTGAGGAGTATGTGAATGCTTTGATAAAAGCTTGTCACATATCCAAATATGGCATTGGTCTATCTGGGTGCTATATTAGGCGGACTTATAGGAGCGAATATAGGAAGAATATTACTAAAAAAACATTTTATAAAGGCAGGTATAATTTGATGTATTACATCAATGACAAAAGATTAAATCCAAATCCTATAACCAAGTTTTTTTGTAGTAGTGTTACTTGGGTTTACTGTATTACATTCTATAAATCACTGTTTGGAAGTAGCTGTTGTATTAGCGATATCTATTATGTACTTTATGAATGGGTTTAGAAGAGAGGCAATAAAAAATATACTGGTATTTGGCGTATTGTTCTTTGTACCGAGTTTTAGTGCTTTGGCGAAGCTTCCCATATTTATAATGATGATCCTTTCATTACCTGCTATATTTCGTATGTTTTATCTTCCTTTTTGCGACAGGTGAATTTATGATAAAAAAACATCTGACGTCGGAAGTATTATCTCATCAATGGATGCTTTAAAAAATACCGAAGGAAGTTTCCATACCTATAGCCGTAATGTTCAGGTTTTTCCCTTCATTTGCCGAGGAGAAAAACAACATCATGATGGCAATGAGAATAAGGGGAATAGAAACAAAAAATCCTGTTAAATATCTTGAATATATTGCTGTACCCCTGCTTATTATTTCATCAAATATTGCAGATGATATTGCAAAAGGTCATGGAAACAAAATGCATTGCAAATCCTGTAAAGAAGACAAGGTACATAAGAGTAAAAAAATTCGTTTGATTGATTTTATTTATGCTTTCACAATGACAATTATAGTGGTGGGAGGTCTTATATGCTTACGTTAGAGAATCTGTCACTGTTTTACGAACAGGATAAAAAAGTACTTGATGATATCAACTTGATTGTAGCGGACGGTGAATGTGTACTTCTTACAGGAGAGAGCGGAAGTGGAAAATCCTCTATTATAAATTCAATAAACGGACTTGCGTTTGAATATGAAAATGCCAAATTTAGCTGGCAACATAAAGGTTGACAATAAAGACTTAAAGGGAATGGAGCTTTATGAAATATCTCTAATGATATCCAGCGTTTTCCAAAACCCAAAGACACATTTTTTCAATGTGGATACAACACTTGAACTGTTATTTTATCTTGAAAACATAGGTCTTGATAGAAAAGAAATGGAAAGTCGTATGGAAGATATGCTAAAGCTCTTTCCTATAAAGCACCTGCTCGGGCGTAGTATATTTGATCTTTCAGGTGGTGAAAAACAGATACTTTGTGTGGTCGCATGCTATATTTCAGGTTGTAAGATAATAGTACTTGATGAGCCTTCCTCAAATCTGGATGATACATATATCGATATATTAAAAGAAATGTTGCAGATATTAAAGAATAAAGGAATAACACTTATCATTGCAGAGCATAGAATCTATTATTTGATGGATGTTGCAGATAGAATTATTACGGTAAAAAGAGGAAAAACTTTGGGAGGAACTTACAAAAACTGAACTGCTAGACAGTAAAAGGTTAAAGGGAACTTGGACTTCGTTCTGCAACAAAAAAACAGCCTTAAAAAGTCCAAAAGGCAGTCCGGTGGAAATGATTTGACTGTTAAAAAAACTTGAGTACAAATTTAAAGACGGTTCCAAACTAAAAGATAGAAGATATTTCATTTGGTCTTGGAAATATTTACGGTATCACAGGAAGAAATGGTTGCGGTAAGTCTACATTTTTGAGAGTGATGACAGGACTTGAGGATAAAGGGAATAGCGAGATAGTATTTAACGGTAATATCCTAAGTAAAAGAGAAAGACTGAAAAAAATTCCTCTTTGGTTATGCAGGATGTAAATCATCAGCTTTTTACGGATTCTGTAGAAGAAGAGATGAAGCTTGGAATTAAGAATCCGAATCCGGATAAAAATAGATCTGATTTTATCCGGTCTTGGTCTTGTAGAGTTGAAGGATAGACATCCGATGAGCCTTTCAGGAGGTCAAAAAGCAAAGAGTGGTTATTGCATCTGTTCTTTGCAAAAAATTCAAGATTCATATTTTTTTGATGAGCCCACAAGCGGTATGGATTATAAAAAAATATGATAAGAATTTCAAAGCTGATAAAGGAGATGAGTACTAAAGATAATATTATATTTATTGTTTCCCACGACAATGAATTTTTAAATGAAACTGCAGACGGTATACTTTGCCTTGAGGAATTTAAGATCCCGGCATCCCAAAATGAAAGTAATAGAATCATTTATTATTAAACAAAAACTTTAAGAACTGTAGTTTAATATATGATATAATCAAAAACATTGGAGGATACTTTATGGATCGTTTCAAGAAAGTTTATAGGCAGGGGGTATTAGAAATACTTGAAGTTTGGGTTGATACGGAGACAGGTGTAAACTATTTGTTTAAGGCAAACGGATATGCAGGAGGTCTGACAGCTTTACTGGATAAAGACGGAAAGCCTGTAATCACATACAATGGTAAAGACGATTTATAAATAAAAACTGTAGCGGAAGGGTAGCTTCTACTACAGTTTTTTGTGTTTATTCCCATATTGTATGCTGTGCTCGTACTCCATATTCTGATGGCATATAGTATGAATCGAAATCAGCTTCTACACTGTATCTTTTCCATATGACATAGTCGGATGGCTGAATTTTAAGTGTAAATGAAATATCATTTCTTACTTCTTCGTATTTAATCGGATGTAGTGAAAAAATATCAGTCAAATCTCTTTCTCTAAAGTCGTCTATACTCAGTTTTGAAAGATCTGTATTATTGAATCTGACCTCCGATAAAACCTCACTGTCTGCCGGAATCCTATAATAAGTTATTGTACAGTTTTTTAGCATATCGCTATCTTTTTAATGTAGGTGTAACACTTACAAAACCATAGGATTTATTATCACGAAATATTTCCAAAAGCTCACCGTAATAAAAATGGTCATTACGCTTATTTACAATCTCACTGTCCGCAGTTTTTTCAGGGAAGTAAAAGCCGTCTGATAGTAGTTGGGCTGCCTTTGTTTCACCGATGATTATATTGCTTTTATCTATTTGTACTACAACCGGCTTTTCGGGAAAACCTGTCATAGATACAAAGAGAGTAAGAGTAAAAAGTGAAATAAACAGTCCGGCTATAACCGCATTTGAAGCTGAGTAGAGTCGAAAAATTTTTATTTTTATGATTACTTACAAGTACTGATATAAGTTGCATAAGATGATAAAATATCAAGCTCAGTACTGCAATACCAAGCTGATATTTTAAGCAGTTATAAAGTGACAAAATAAAATCATTTGTGTTGTAGTATATAATACCTATGCAGGAGATATTTACCAAAACATACACGAAGAAAAACAATAATACCGCTTTTAGTGCTGCAGATTCGGTAATATCATCATAGTCTATATGTATTCTACCTTGAAATCCCTGTCCGATATTGTACATCCACTTTGGAACTTCCTTACCGGCAGATACTGCAATTACCAGTCTTAAAAAAACATATAAATAGTTAATAGAAAGCAAATTAAGACCAAAAGTCCAAAAAACAATGCAAATATAGTAAATCCCATTTTATTTCTCCTTTATTCCCAAATTGTATGTTGTGCCCAGACACCATAGTGGTGTACTGAATTATTTTCAAAAAAATCCGCCTCAATACTATAACGTTTCCACAGTGAATATCCTACAGTTTGCATCTGTAAAGTATATAAGGGACTGCGTTTATACTGATGATAATTATAAGGCTTCAATGAAAAGATATCAGCCAGATCTCTGTCTTCAAAATCCTGAATGCTCAATGATGATAGAGCTGTATCATTAAATTTTACCTGAGATAAAACCTCACTGTCACCCGGTACCTCATAATATGTTATGGTGCAATTTTCAAGTTTATCGGAAGTCTTAAATGTAGGAGTAATACTCATAAATCCATAAGATTTTTCGTCACGAAGCAACTCTACAAGCTCACCATAGTGAAGTTGGCTGTTTCGTTTATTTACAATTTCACTGTCTGCATCTTTACCGTAAAAGGTAAAGCCGTCTGCTAAAAGAGAAGAGGCTTTTGTTTCGCCTATTACCACAGTGCTGTTATCTATTTGTATATTTACAGGTCTTTCAGGAAGTCCTACTCTAAGCATCCATAGAGTATATACAAGTGCAGTAACAAATATCCCGGCCATTACAGCGTTTGTCGGTGAGTAGAGTGACCTTTGTCTTCCTAACATAAGTGATATAAAAAATAAAATCAGTTTTACAATGAAGTAGAATAACATTGCTATCAAAACAACCACAACCTGAAGGCCAACACATATATAAAATGCTTTATTGGAATTTTGTGTTTGATAATACATTACAAAATAGAAAAATATTGGATAAAAATAAAAGCAAAGGATAAAAAAATTGGTATCCCATAATGTTTGCAGGCTCTGTAAAATCTTCGTAATTGATATTGATTTTACTTTTAAATCCCTGATCCGATCTTGTACATCCAATTTGGTACTTCAGTATTTGTTCTTACAGCTATTACAAGTTTTATATACATATAAACTGTAAACATAAGAAGCATCAATATAAGAATACCGAGCGCTATTGAAATAATAAAAAAAGGCCATTGTAGCTCCCTTTTTCAAATTAAAAAGTTGTATACTTGTATTATATCATTTTGTTGTACAATTTACGATATTTAATACTTTTATGGGGGAATATGGCAGTTTCATATTTTATCTATGTAACGGATAAAGAAAATACTGATTTTAATTTAGAGAAGTTTAATAATGACATTAAACAAAGATTTCCTAAAGTCGGTATTTCGGTAAAGGATGATGAGGACTGTCGGTACAATATTTGTTGGGAAGATTACGAGGATGAGTATGAGTTTGAACTTTGGATGCTTAAGGATAGAAGTGTATTCATGATAAATTATTTCAACTCAAAAAAACAGGCTCTATGATTATGCAAAAGTTTATAAAATGGCTAAGAAGCTACTTCTCTTATGAAAAAGGAAGTTTTATTATGTGATGAGGGATATAGTAAAACTATTGTATTAAGTGAGGGAGTAGGGATAGAGGATATTTTGGAGATACTGGATTAGGGGAATGATGGAGGTAAATAAAGTATGAAAAAAATTGTAGGATTAAAAAGATATCATAAACAACCAAAAGAGATTTCTTTAACACAAATGCAACTAAATCAGTCAAATATAGGATTAAGATGTTGCAAAGGTTAAAGGAGGCAATTAGGAACAATGAGGTAGCAATCCTTTCCGCTCTGTATAAGGATCTTTTTAAAGTCTAAGGCTGAGGCATATATGAGTGAACTGGCAATAGTTTATGCGGAGATAAATGAGGCTTTAAAAAATGTAAGAAAGTGGAGCAGACCGGAGAAGGTAAAAGGAACTATAGCTACATTTCCGGCAAAGAATTATGTCTACTCTGAGCCATATGGGGTAGTGCTTATTATGGCACCTTGGAATTATCCGTTCAACCTGGCTATATCCCTCTAATAGCTGCTATAGCAGCGGGAAATACAGCAATAATCAAATGCTCAAAAGAGAGTGTTTATACTTCAAAAGTTATTAAAAAAACATTATAAATAAAAACCTTCGGTTCAAATTATATTTTCTGTGTGGATGAAGATATAGATTATGATGAGCTTCTAAATCAAAGATATGATTATATATTCTTTACAGGAAGTCAAAGAGTAGGAAAGATTGTAATGAATATAGCGAGCAAGAATCTGATTCCGGTTTCTTTGGAGCTTGGTGGAAAGAGTCCTTGTATAATAGATGAGACTGCAGATATTAAACTTGCTCGCAAGGCGAGTACTGTGGGGAAACTGCTTAATGCCGGACAGACCTGCGTGTCTGTTGATTATGTGTTAATACATAGCAGTGTTAAGGACGGATTTATAAAGTATTTGCAGAAAGAGCTAAAGAAAAGATATCCTAATGCATTAAATAATGATACTTATCCAAGAATAATAAATGAGCATCATTATAAAAGACTGATGAATTTAATAAAAATCAGAGGACAGTATAATAGGTGGCAGAGGTGATGATGTAGTTCGTAGATTAGAGCCTACTATTTTTACCTGATGTAGATTTCGACCATGAAATTATGAAAGAAGAAATATTTGGACCGGTGCTTCCAATCATAGAATATGACGATATCAATAATGTAATAAGGATAATAAAAGCACATGAGAAGCCTTTGGCATGCTATGTATTTACAAGGGATAAAGATACAGCAAAGAATATTATAAAGAGTATTTCATACGGTGGAGGATGCATAAATGATGTTATACTGCAAGTATCAAATCATTATATGCCGTTTGGAGGAGTAGGAAGCAGCGGAATAGGTTCGTATCATGGAAAATTTGGATTCGATACATTCAGCCATAAAAAGAGTATTGTATGGAGTAAAACAATGATTGATTTGCCTATCAGGTATGCGCCTTTTAGTCCACTAAAATTTAGAATGCTGAAAAAAATATTGGAATCATTTAACAGTAAAATAAATTAGTTTAATGGAGATAAAAAAGATGGCTTTATACGAAGGAAAACTTTGAAGAATGGATAATTCTTATACCTTTTAAAATGGAGTATTTTACAGATTCATTTGCAAAAGAAAACAATTTAAAACTTGACTACAGCATAGAGTCTTTGGATGAGTTGGAAAAATGGATTCTTAGTAATTACATTGAGATAAAGGATTTGATAAATGATACGAAGACCTTAGACTATTTGACGGTATATATAGGTGAGACTTTCAGGAAACATATTGGTGGAGAGTGGTTTATAGATTTGAAAAATAAAAAGAATGCATATTATTCCATGCCTGTTTTGACAAGTCCTGATTACATAGGAGAGAGCTATATAGCACCGATGACATTTGCAACTGCATGTATCAACAGAAAAAAGGGCAATTATATAAGCACTATACTGAAAAACTGTTTGGAAGATATGGGAAAGTAGGGTATAATTCTTTAGAAGATATATTACTGTCGGAGCCTTACGTGATCCACATGGGTCGCGTGCGGCTCCGGCAGTATTTATATCTTTATTATCTGAATATAGTGCTAAATGAACTTGTATTATTTTTACAAAGCCCTTTACATCACTGTCTATATCCTTAAGTTCTCCATTTAAATATTGTTTTAAAGTACCTGTTCCTTTGCTTTCGTCATAATCAGTTAAGAAATATGTTTTTTTCGAATTTATTCACATATGGTGTATATCCGGAATAATCCTTTATATTTTTTTACAATTACAGTATCCTTACCGTTTTCCCAAATATGATAGGTATCATTATCATCTTCATATGAAGTCTGTGATAGAGTGTCATTATATATGATATAACTCTCAGTACCGTTATTTTTCTAAATGTGCTGACGGATAATATTTGCCTATATTTTTTTATTGATAATATTTCCATCCAGGAATAAAGAATAATAGTCGTTTCCATCGATTTTTGCTCTATATAACAAACTGTCATTTTCTGCTTTAGAGTGCTGTGAGTAAGTAAAATCGGAAAAAAATCAGTTATATGTTCATTTACAAGTTCAATTCTGCCTTTTTACCTCCTTCTAAAGCGACCTTCCAAAGCTTCTTATTTTCTTCAGAGAAAAAAATACCAATATTTTTGATTTGGAAGGTAATGCTTCATTTAGTTTGTCACGGTTTCCCTGTATATCTTCATATTCTCCCAGTATTTTACCGTTTTGTTTTATTTTTAGAATATTTTCTCCTTCGGAATTTTTTTCAGTGTATGCCAGTAAATCTTCTTCTATATTAAATTCTACAAAGTCTACAAAGGTATCACTGACTAATTCCTCATTGCCGTTAAAGTCAAATCTATAGAGAGATGTAGGCTCATTAGTCTTAGAAGCATAGATGACTTTTATCAGAAGCAAAAAAGTAATGTAATTATATGGTTTTTCAATACCCTTTACTATTACTTTTGAGTTTCCATCTTTAACTGATATACTGTATTATTCTTAAAATAGCATATTTTATCAAAAATCATAAGAATAATCGAAAGAATTAATGTTAACATCTGAGTACACTGTATTAGTACCTTTTATATATATCAATTAAATATACATTTGCCAAGTCCTCTTTGCCATAATTACGACTATCGGGAATAATTAAAAAGCTTATCCTGAGCTTCAGAAAGTATGTATCTCGTTTCTTCCTTTTCTTTAAATAGACTGATTGATTTACCTTTTTATATAAAAATAACTCTTTATTTGAAAGGTATAGTATATCACCGTTTTTAAGGCAGAATGTACTGTAACTTTGTCGGCTACCTTAGTTCGCTTTTGTCGGTGTTTTTAGATGTTGATATATACAGAGTATAGGTTTCACCGTCATAATCTGAAAAAGGAACAAAAATTGATCTAATTTTTGTTATATCCTTTTTATAGAAAAATTTCTTCATAACACTTCCGTTAGTTGTACAAGGTCCCAAGTCTATAATTTCAGAGTCATTATAGCGAGCCATATACAAATTATCTCCCTTTACATAAAGAGAAAACTTATCGGAACTTGTACTTTTTTTGAGATTCCGCTTTGGATTTTTTTACCTGATGAGCAGGCTGATGCGAATACAACAAAAAAAGACATGCTACTAAAAAAACAGAAAAATAACGGGAAGTTTCGATGTGGATTTTTGAACATAAATTGCACCTCCATAAATTTTTAATTTGATTTTTACTATATTTTTTTACAAAAAGCCATTTATAATTTTGCTAAATATACTTAAAAAAATTTCGGAATTATAAACTGTATTTACTCTGATTTAATATAAAAAAATATATTGTATTTACATCTATGTATGATTATACTAAACAGAAATAAATATTTAATTGTAGAGTATTGATCAGTCAGAGAATATTTATATGAATCAGGAAAGTTGGATATAAAAAATGGCTTATACGAGGGAAAACTTTGAAGAATGGATTATTCTTATGGACTCTAAAATGGAGTATTTTACAGATGCATTTTGCGGGGAGAATAATTTAAAAACTTGACTACAGTATAGAGTCACTGGACGAGATTGAAAAATTGGATTCTCACTAATTACAGAGAGATAAAGGACTTGATAGGTGATGCCAAAACCCTGGACTATTTGACTGTATATATCGGTGAGACTTTTTAGGAAACATATAGGTGGAGAATGGTTTATAGATTTGAAAAATAAAAAAAGAATGCATACTATTCCATGCCTGTTTTGACAAGTCCTGATTATATAGGAGAAGTATACAAAGCTCCAATGACATATGCGACGGCATGTATAAATAGGAAAAAGGGAGATTATATAAGCACTATTCTAAGAAACTGTATGGAAAAATATGAATATTAGATAATATGATATAAAAAAGCGGAAAGCCATTTAAGCTTTCCGAGTTTTTATTCCCATATAGTATGTTGTGCCGTTACAGTGTAGTTTGAAAGGCTGTTATCAGAGTTAAAATCAGCTTTTATACGATAGCGTTTCCAAAGAGAATAGTCATGAGTTTGCAATGTAAGTACAAAATAATAAGGACCTTTCATCTCATCATAATCTATCGGATGCAGTGAAAAAATATCTGTCAAATTTTTTGTTTCAAAGTCGTTAAGCTGTAAATCCGACAGAGTTATATTGTTAAAACTTACAGCAGACAAATCTGTATCATCAGGTGTAGCCTTGAATAATGTTATAGTACAGTTTTTCAGTTCATCCGAGTCCTTCCATGTTGGTGTTACACAAACATGACCGAAAGACTTGTCACCAAGATACAATTCCAAATATTCTCCATAGGAAAAAGTGGTCACTTGAGTATTTATAATCTCACTGTCTGCATTTTTCTTTAAAAAGTAAAGCCGTTATTAAGAAGCACGGATGCTTTTGTTGAACCGATAATTACATTAGTTCCTGCTAGCTGTATATTTACCGGTTTAGCCGGAATACCTGCTATAGATATAAAAAAAGTGAATGCAAATGAGGCGAAAAAAACATAAGTACATCCAACGCATTGGTAGTGGAGTAAGAATAATTTGTACGGTATGATGGTATCAAAAAAACGTATAAGAGGTCTAATAATTCCGGAAAAGTATTATCGCATGCTATAACTATAGGAAACTGCATTTTTTTAAACAGGAAAAATGCTTTTCCTACATTGTGTAATTTGAAATAATTCACACCGGTAACTATTATATTAACTAAAAATAATACACAGCATAAAAAACGCTCGCCTCTATAAGTGCGGGCCTATCTGTAATATCGTCAAGGTGAACAGGCCTTCTTGTAATCTGGATATGACCTAAAGTATATATCCATTTAGGGAGCTTCTTAAAAGTGCAAACAGCTATCAGTAGTCTAAAGTATATAAAAACGGCTAAAAATAAAAGCATAGCAGTGAAAATATGCCAAATCCCAATGTAGATATAAAAAAATCCCATTATATTTATCTCCTCTGATTATGTAAAAAGTATTAAAAAAATCATGTGTTATTATAGCACTTTATGTATTGATATTGTAGATGTAAAGGAATAGTATATAAAAATTAGGTGTGCTGACGAATTTTTAGATGGAAAGGAAATAAAAGTATGAATATATTATTACAGGAAAGTGCCGATATTTTTAAAAAGAATATTTTGAGAGAGACTGGATAAAATGGTAGTTGAAAGAGCGGTGTTCGGACTGTTCTTTTTCAGGAGTAAAAATTAAGTACAGGTCATGGAGGGCTTTGTTTTACTCCCGTTAGGAGATTCCTGAGGCTGTATGCTGTCCAAGCTCCGCAAAGGCAATGCCTCTATCAGGTAAACTTGGCGGAAGGAGCGTAAAAAGCTATTTGGATGATCTTTCACATGCAAATATTCTCAGAAAGACATTGGCCATTGCGACACTTAATGCACTTTTCGGCTTGTTACTGGGAGGAAAAATAAGAGTTTGGAGTATAAAATAGAGTTGGATGTAGACTCTTTTGATGTGATGGAGATTCATCAAGGCAAAAAAAGTGTAGTAATAGGTGCATTGGTGCCGATGCTTAAAAAAAGCTTCTTACGCAGATGCAGATTTTAAAGTTTTAGAGATGGACTCACGTACTCTAAAGGGCAAGGAGTTGGAGTATTTTTGCACCCTACAAAGGATGCGAATATGTATCTGCCGGATTCCGACCTTGATGTTATTACAGGCGTTACTATACTTAATGATACATTACCTGATTTACTGGCCGATGTAAAACCCGGTGCCGATATTTTGGTCACAGGTCCGACTGCCGGTATGATACCGGATGCATTCTTTAAAAAGAGGCGTAACAGTAATGGGTGGTATCTTGGTGACAAAACCTGATGAGTCGCTTGATGTTATAAGTGAGGGTGACTCAGGATATCATTTTTTCGGAAAGAGCGCCGAAAGAATAGTAATTTACAATAAGCAGGGTATGTAAAAAAATTTAAGTTTATAAGCAGAAAACGATTTTTACGGCCTTAAAAAGTGTAGCAAGTTACATTTTTACGGCCTTAAAAGCGTGATAAATTACATTTTTATGACCTTAAAAATGTTGACGAAATGCTTTTAAACCTTTGTATAATATTTATAAAATCAGAGAATACGTAGATAAATAGAAATGAGGAGAGTAAAAAAATATGGGCTATACCAGGAAAAACTTTGAAGAGTGGATAATTCTTATACCTTTTAAAAATGGAATATTTTACAAACACATTTGCGGGGAAAATAACTTGAAACTTGACTACAGTATGGAGTCTTTGGATGAACTGGAAAAAAATGGATATTAGCTAATTATAATGATGCCGAAGGACTGATAAAAGATAAGAAAACGCTTGATTACTTGACAGTATATATCGGAGAGACTTTCAGAAAAATATATAGGTGGTAAGTGGTTTATAGATTTGGAGAATAAAAAGAATGTATTCTATAGTATGCCTGTTTTAAAAAGTCCTGAATATAAGGGAGTTACATCCAAATCGCCCTTGACATATGCGACAGCATGCATAAGCAGGAATAAGGGGGATTATATAAGTACAATCCTAAGGAATAATATGGAACATTAGATATATAACTTAAAACATATATGTATTTTTGACACAAGAATTTCAAGCTTATAATATGTTTGATTTTTGTATACATAAGTATTGTAGATTATATTTTGTCTATGCTATCATAAAGTCATATTGTTCTTATAGTAAAGATTAAAATTTTAGAACATATGGGGAGGAAATGTGGACTTCAGTTATATAAAACCTAAGATTTTTGAAGCATTAAAAGGTTACACCGGAGAGCAGTTTGTAAAGGATTTGATTTCAGGTATCATAGTTGCAATTATTGCAATGCCGCTTTCAATAGCGCTTGCAATTGCATCAGGTGTAAATCCGGAACAGGGACTGTATACAGCGGTGGTTGCAGGATTTTTTATTTCATTTCTGGGTGGAAGTATAGTGCAGATAGGTGGACCGACCGCTGCCTTCGTTATAATAATCTATGGTATAGTGGCGCAGTATGGAATGGCAGGGCTTACAGTTGCCACCATAATAGCAGGATTTATGCTGATACTTATGGGAGTTTTTAGACTTGGGGATTTGATAAAGTTTATACCGAAGACTATTACGGTAGGATTCACCTTCGGAATTGCTGTAAGTATAGTGGCAGGACAGATAAAAGATTTTTTCGGACTTGATATGGGAGCGGTGCCGGCGGAATTTGTGGAGAAGATGATTGCTCTTTTTAAGAATTTTCACACATTAAATATCGCAACTTTTTTAGTAGGCCTTTTGGCATTGCTCATTCAGATATTTTGGCCGAAGGTATCTAAGAAGATTCCGGGATCTTTGATTGCCATCATTGTTACAACATTAATTGTAAAGTTCGGAAATCTTCCGGTTAAAACTATAGGTGACTTATATACCATAAAAGCCGGACTTCCGGAATTTAGTATGCCGGGGGTAACACCTGAGCTTATATCTCAGATGATATCACCGGCATTTACCATAGCGATATTGGCTGCTATAGAATCTCTCTTATCATGCGTGGTTTCAGATACAATGACAGGGAGTCATCACAGTCCGAATGCAGAGCTTATAGGACAGGGAGTTGGTAATATAATGTCGGCACTATTTGGTGGAATACCTGCTACCGGTGCTATTGCAAGAACTGCTGCAAATGTTAAAAACGGTGGAAGAACACCTATTGCAGGTATGATTCATGCAATTACACTTATGCTTATATTGTTATTCTTGATGCCATATGCATCGCTTATCCCTATGAGCTGTCTGGTCGCCATTCTTATTATAGTCGGCTACAATATGAGTGGATGGAGAAATGTGGTACACATAATAAAAAACAGCACCTAAAAAGTGATATTACTGTTTTATTGATTACTTTATTTTTTTAACGGTGCTATTTGATCTGGTAATGGCTATAAAATTCGGCATGATTATTGCGGCATTTCTTTTCCTAAAGCGCATGTCCGATATTGCAAATGTACGCCAATGGGTGGATAAATCAGACTCGGATGAGTATGCACTAAATTCCGACTTTAAAGATGTACCTAAAAAAATACAATAGTTTATGAGATTTTTGGAGCATTATTTTTTTGGTGCTACAAAAGATTTACTTAATATAGCAAATGAAGACGAAAAAAATGTACTGGTTCTTCGTATGAGAAATGTGCCGGCAATGGATATTTCAGGACTGGAAGCTTTGGAAGAGTTACTTGAGATTTGTAAAAAAAGAAATATGACTTTGATATTATCCCATGTAAATGAGCAACTGATGAAAGTAATGGAAAAGGCAGGGGTTTATAGAAAAAGGCGGGAAGAGAAAACTTCTGTGAAAAATATAGATAAGGCACTTGAAAGAGCAAGCACCTTGGATAAGTAAATAAAAATCAATGCTCAAATATATTGATAGTAAGTAAGAGGAGAATGTATGAACGAGAATTTAAAAAGAGAAATGAAATGCTGGCGGATACCGTAATCAAAGGTTTGAAATCCAGAAATATGACAGGGTACTATGCAAAGGATAAAGAAGAGGCACTTAAGATTGCGCTTGAACTTATACCGGAAAAATAGCAACATTGCTATGGGAGGTTGTATGAGTGCAAATGAAATCGGTTTGATTTCCGCACTTGAGCAGGGTAATTATAATTATATGGACAGGGCTAAGATGGAACCAAGAGAAGCTCTTTTGGCGGCATATGATGCCGATATATTTCTTTCAAGTGCCAATGCTATGACAGATGACGGAGTTCTTGTAAATATTGACGGGAATGCCAATCGTGTATCATGTATAGCACAAGGACCGAAAAAGGTTGTGTTTATTGTTGGAATCAATAAGATATGTTCCGATATAGACAGTGCTATGAAGCGTGCCAGAAATGTTGCCGCTACGGCAAATACACAGAGATTTGATATAAAGACTCCTTGCAAAATCACAGGAAAATGCTCAGATTGTAAATCACCTGATACTATCTGTTGCCAGTTTTTGGTAACAAGATACTCTCGTCATGAGGGAAGAATACATGTAATTTTGGTAAATGATAATCTGGGATTCTAAAGGAAGGTTATATGAACAACAAAGAAAAGGCAAATGAATATTTTAGAGAGAACAAATCAAAAATAAAAGATATTGAAAGGCCGGTTTATCATCTTACTCCGGATATAGGATGGATGAATGATCCGAACGGTTTTTCGTTCTTTGACGGTGAATATCATTTGTTTTATCAATATAACCCATATGATATAAAATGGGGTCCGATGCACTGGGGACATGCAAAGAGCAAAGACTTTGTAAACTGGGACAGACTTCCTGTTGCACTCGCACCGGATGATGAAATAAAGGGACAGTGCTTCTCCGGTACAGCACTTTGTGAAGGAGATAAACATATTCTTATTTATACCGTACATAATGACGGAAAAGAGGAGCAGGCTGTAGAAATCGGTGATGGAGTGGATTACAAGAGTATATCTAAAGAGTCTGTCATAAGAGTGGAACATTTGCCGAAGGGATTTAGCGGTATAGACTTTAGGGATCCCAAAATTTGGAAAGAAGACGGTATCTATTATTGTATAGCAAGCGCAAAAAATGAAAGCGGCCTTGGAAGTATACTGCTTTTTGCTTCAAATGATCTGATTGACTGGGAATATAAGAATATTCTTTTTGAAAATAATGGCGATTACGGCAAAATGTGGGAATGTCCGGATTTCTTTAAACTTAATGATAAGTATATATTGATAGTCTCTGTTATGGAGATGCAGGCAAAGGGCAGAGAATACTTTAACGGACATCAGGTATTATATTTTGTAGGAGAATATGATAAAAAACTCTACAGATTTACTCCTACAGATAAAGCAAGAACTTTGGATTTCGGTTTTGACTATTATGCACCTCAAAGTCTAAATGTTAATGAGAGAACTCTCTCAATCGCTTGGCTACATGACTGGGGTAATGTCTTAACTCCTGACGGTGCAAAATGGTGTGGCCAGATGACATATCCAAGGGAACTTGAATTAAAGAAAAATATTATTTATCAAATGCCGGCAACAGAACTTGAAAAACATTATGAAAACGAGTATAAAAACAAGCTTTTGTTTAAGTAAGGATAATAAATTTCAAGATACAGAGTTAAATTCAAGAGTTGCAAGACTTGATTTGGATATTGAAAAAAATTGATGCAAAGGAATGTATTATATATTTGGCGGCAAATCATAGATACAATTCTTTTATAAAGATAAATTTTAAAAAGAAAAACACTGAAGTTTTCAAGAAGATTTTTCAGGTTTAACTAAGGATGCTATTGATGAGAGAAAGATAGATATAGACATTAAGGATGGAAGGCTAAGCCTGAGTGTATTGCTGGATAGATTCAGTGTAGAGATATTTGTAAACGGTGGAAAAGAGGTATTAAGCTCAAGAATCTATACTCCTGCCGAGGCAAATGAAATCAGTTTTATTGTCGACGGTGAAGTAAACATGCAGGTATCTAAAATGGACATAATAGAATAAAATAAAGCTCGAATATGCATATAAGGGAAATTCTTATATGCATATTTTTTATATATCGGAGTGGGTAAGTATCTATTGTGAAAGCATCTAAATTAATGATAGAATATAGTTGATACGAACTGTTTATGTTGAGAAAAGGATTAATATGAAAAAAAGCATGTAAAAAGGGAATGTCAGTTGGGTAGGGTATTTGGATTGGGAACTTGAAAGTTTTCACGGTGACGATTATTCCATAATAAACGGATCAAGTCAAAATGCTTATTTGATTGAAGAGGAAAAGACAGTGTTGATTGACACAATATGGACACCGCATCGTTTTGACTTTGTAGAGAATTTAAAGCAGGAGATAGATCTTAATAAGATTGATTTTTATTGTAGTAAATCATGGCGAATGTGATCACTCAGGTTCTTTGACTGCACTTATGGACGAGATTCCTAATACACCTATTTATTGTACCGCTACTTCGGTTAAGAGCATTGAAGGTCAATATGGTAAGCGTGGATGGGACTTTCATGTTGTAAAAACGGGGGATTCCATTGATATAGGAAACGGAAAGAAACTAATTTTTGTGGAAATGCGAATGTTACATTGGCCTGACAGTATGGCAACATACTTAACAGGGGACAATATACTCTTCTCAAATGATGCATTCGGACAGCACTATGCTGTGGAGGAGCTTTTTAATGACAAAAGCTGATCAATGTCTGCTTTGGAAAGAGTCAATGAAGTATTTTTGCTAATATACTGAATCCTTTTGCTCCTATTCTAAAAAGAAGTTGGAGGAAATAGCCGGTTTTAATTTACAGTTTGATATCATTGCACCGTCTCACGGAGCTATATGGAGAGAGAATCCTTTACAAATAGTGGAGAAATATGCACAGTGGGCGGAGGCGTATCAGGAAGATCAGATAAGTATCGTATTTGATACAATGTGGGAAGGTACTGCAAAGGTAGCGTATAAAATAGCATATGAAATACATGATAAAAAGTCCTGATACAGTGGTAAAAAGTATTTAATATATCAAAAAGCTGATAAAAATGAGGTTATGACTGAGGTATTCAAGTCAAAGGCAATAGTTGTAGGTTCTCCTACAGTCGGAAACGGAATACTGAGCAGTGTAGCAGGCTGGATGGAATTTTTGAGACAGTTGAAATTTAAAAAAATAAAAAAAGGGTCACGCATTCGGTTGTTATGGTTGGTCAGGAGAATCTGTGAAAAATATTAAAAAGAGCGACTAAAGACAGCCGGATTTGACGTAATAGATGAAGAAGTCCGACTGTTGTGGAATCCAAAAAGAAGAAGATACGGAAAGCATAAATGCATTGGTAGAAGGTCTATTAAACTAGAGTATTAATCGAAAGAATAATAGTAGAAACAGTATAATAGGCTTGAATATATGGATACAAAAAAATGTTAGTATATGACATAATAGTGTTATAACTAATTTATAATGTTGGAGGTGTTTATGAATTTATTCAAAAAGTTAATGTGTTCCGTATCGGCGGTGGCGGTTTCAGCTTTTTAGTGATACCTGTTATGGGTCGCAAATGAAGCACAGTGGAAGAGGAATGATAAGGGATGGTGGTATGAAGAGGCTAACGGAACATACCCTACAAAATGCATGGAAACTGATTAAAGATAAGTGGTACTATTTTGACGGTGTCGGCTATATGGTTGAAAATCGTTGGATAGGAAATTATTATCTTGGTGCTGACGGAGCCATGCTTGTAAGTACATCTACACCGGACGGCTATTATGTGGATGCCACAGGTAAATGGGTGGAAGGAGCAAGGAAGGCTGTCAATATAAGTAAAAACAAGCGGATCCGGAACAAAGAGAAGTTCTTCAGGCGGTGGAAGAAGTAGTGGGGGATCAGGCGACTCAGGCGGAAGCAGAAGAAGCGGTGGAAGTTCAGGCGGCTCAGGTGGAAGCAGAAGGAGCGGTGGAAGTTCAGGCGGCTCAGGTGGAAGCGGCAGAAGTGGCGGAGGCTCCGGTGGATCGGGAAGTGCAGGTGGCAGCAGTGCTTCAGGAAACGGTTCAGGCACAACTTCAACATCTACAGCAGGAAACAATTCAATAGTTGTACCAAGCGGAAATGCAAATAATAATACGGTTGCAAATACAGGTAATACAACAAACAATAATACAACACCTTCGGTAAATAACAATGTTACCGTTCCTTCAGGAAACAACACTGTGGTTGTACCTTCAGTAAATACCGGAAATAATACGGTAACGACTCCAAATACAACAACTCCTGCAGTTTCTACTCAGGAGACTCAGGTAATTGAAGCATTAAAGGCAATGGGACTCAGTGAGAAAGAGGCAAAGCTCTACTATATGATCAATGCATATAGAGAAAGCCTTGGTTTACCTAAATTGTCATTCTCAAAATCTCTTACAGAAGTTGCGAGAGCACATGTACGTGATTCAAATGCATACACACCTGAGAATCAAGTGGATTCAAGAGGTAAGCGTGGTAATCTCCACAGCTGGTCAGAAAACGGAAGCTGGACACGTTTAGTTTATACGGATGATCATAACTATGCAAACGGTATGTGGAGTAAGCCAAGTGAGATTACCAATTACACAGGAAACGGATATGAAATTTCTTCATGGTCCAGTGGAACGATAAGCCCTGAGAGAGCGCTTAATCTTTGGAAGAATTCGCCGGGGCATAACAGTATAATGACTACTCAGGGATCATGGTCATTTATAAAGACCATGGGTGTTTCAATAGACGGACATTATGCACATGTGTGGTTTGGCGGTGATACAGATCCTGACGGATATTATGATGTAGCAAACTATGATGTAATTCATCCATAATTAAAATTTGAATACCTTTATAATTGCTGACAGGCCTTTCGCTTATGCGTAAGGTCTGTTTTTTTAAAGTAAAAAAATATGATATAATCAGCATAGTTATTAAAAAAAGGAGAGACAGATATGAATGAAAAATAAACAGATACTTCTTATTAATGATTTGGCGGGATATGGTAAAGTAGCACTGTCAGCTATGATGCCTATATTCTCAAATATGGGATTTGAGATATTTACACTTCCTACAGCATTAGTATCAAATACTCTTGACTACGGTAAGTTTGAAATTTTAGATACTAAGGATTATATTTTAAATACTGTAAATGTATGGGAGCAACTTGGATTTACATTTGAATCTATAGCCCTCGGATTTATAGCTTCTGATGAAGAGGCAAGTATTTTGGCGGATTTTTTTGTTCCAAACAAAAAAAGAAAAAAAGGAAGTTTCATATTTGTTGATCCTATAATGGGAGATGACGGAAGCCTTTATAACGGTATATCAAAAAGATGCTATAGAAAGTCGTAGGAGATTACTGGAATTTGCAGATCTTATAAAGCCAAATTATACTGAAGCCTGCCTTCTTACGGAAACGGAGTATAAAGATCGAGGGATTACAAATGATGAAGAAGAATACTTACTTAGAAAACTGAGCGGAGAAAATAATGCTTCAGTAATTATTACCTCGGTACCCTTTGATGATAAGAAATGCTGTATCGGATTTGACAGCAAGAAGGGTGAGAGCTTCAAACTTAAATATGATGAGATTGCTGTTCGCTTTCCGGGAACCGGAGATATATTCTCGGCTATTTTGGTAGGAGATATATTGAACGGGAAATCACTTTCAGATGCAACATCACATTCAATGGAAGTTGTAAAGAAAATGATTGAACTAAATATAGATAAGGCAGATAAGTACCGTGGTATACCGGTGGAACAGTATTTGGAATTAATATAGATATAAAAAAAGAATGATCCGGCATATGTGAGACAGATATGATCACAATGGTATAAGGATATGATTG